>JAEEGL010830953.1_pt1 | contig 32927 bp, 26 predicted proteins | sample 9134231 | NCBI WGS metagenome assembly JAEEGL01 (sample SAMN16246548, study PRJNA631951) | gut metagenome | biome: gut microbiome; feature: rumen; material: fiber-attached | host: Bos | place: Iran: Karaj | collected 2018-10
AGGCTCATGTAACCTTCACGACCACCCCAGAATACGTAGTTGGTACCACCCAACTCGATGGTTGCATCGATGGCATTCTTAATCTGAACAATAGCACGTGCTACAACGTCGAAGTCGGGGTTGGTGCTGGCACCGTTCATGTAACGCTTGTTGCCGAATACGTTGGCTGTACCCCAGAGCAGCTTGATGCCGGTCTCGGCCTGCTTCTGCTTCAGGTAAGCAACCACTTCCTTCAGGTTCTTCTCGTACTCCTCTACGGTAGCTGCCTCAGCTACGAGGTCAACATCGTGGAAGCAATAGTACTCGATACCTAACTTCTGCATTATCTCGAAGCCTGCGTCAGCCTTCTCCTTGGCAGCCTGAACGGGGTCGGTAGCTGTGTTCCATGGGAACGACTTGGTGCCACCACCAAACTGGTCGGAACCCTCAGCACATAGTGTGTGCCACCATGCCATAGCAAACTTGAACCACTCACTCATCTTCTTGCCCATAACTACACGGTCCTTGTCGTAATAACGATAGGCCAGAGGATTCTTGCTCTCTACGCCTTCAAACTTGATGGCGGAAATTTCTGGAAAATACTGTTTCATTTGTTATTTTATTTAAGGTGTTAATATAAAGTCGTTAGGGTCCTTAAAGTTCTTAAGGTCCTTAGGGAATGAGCAGACGCCACCTCTCATAGGCTTCGCGATAAGCTGCTTGATCTTTTGCTACTGGCTCTATTACCTCCAGTTTCTTCAAGGCTGTGAAGGCTTCTTTGTGGTCTGCATAGATGCCGGCTCCCATACCTGCGCCACGGGCAGCACCTACGCTGCCGTCGGTATCGCAGAGCTCGATGGTTGCACCAGTTACACCGGCCAAGGTGTTACGGAATATGGGGCTGAGGAACATATTGGCCTTGCCTGCACGTATGGTCTTCAGGCTCATACCCATCTCTTGCATCACCTCCATACCATAGGCAAAGCTGAATACGATGCCTTCCTGAGCAGCACGTAATAGGTGAGCCTGCGTATGGGTGTTGAAGTTGATGCCGTGAATGCTGGCGCCTATTTCCTTGTTGCAGAGCACGCGTTCGGCACCATTGCCGAAGGGTAGGATAGAGAGGCCGTTGGCACCAATAGGAGCCTGAGCTGCCAAGTCATTCATCTCAGCATATCCAATACCTGTAGGAGCGGCATTCTTACGCATCCAGGAATTCAGGATACCTGTACCATTGATGCATAGCAGTACCCCTAGTCTTGTTGAGAGTTGAGAGTTGAGAGTTGGAAGTTGATGGTTAACGTGGGCAAAGGTATTGACACGGCTCTGTGGGTCGTATGCTACATTACCCAGAACGCCATATACTACGCCAGAGGTTCCAGCTGTGGTAGCAGCTTCACCTGGCTCGAAGACATCCAGTGAAAGGGCATTGTTGGGCTGGTCGCCAGCACGATAGGTGATGGGCGTACCTTCAGCAAGCCCCAGCTCGGCTGCTGCAGCGGCATTAACCTCTCCCTGAACACCGAAAGTGGGAACGATGTTTGAAAGCATAGAGGCGGGGATACCGTAGTAATCAAGAAGGAACTGTGCAGGACGGTTGTCCTTGAAGTCCCACATCATACCCTCGGAGAGTCCGCTTACCGTAGTGGCGGGTGTTCCTGAAAGCTTGCAGGCAATATAGTCACCTGGTAGCATTACCTTATATATTTTATTAAAAGTTTCTGGTTCGTTCTCGCGTACCCAAGCCAATTTGGCAGCAGTAAAGTTGCCTGGTGAATTTAACAGATGGCTCAGGCACAGTTCGCTGCCCAAGGTTTCAAATGCTTCCTGACCGTAGGGAACAGCGCGCGAGTCGCACCAGATAATGGCATCGCGCAAGGGTTTTAAGTTCTTATCTACGCACACCAAACCATGCATCTGATATGATATGCCAATAGCTTTTATCTCGTCTTTTGCTGCACCGCTCTGGGCTAGCACATCGGCTGTTGCATCTTTCAAGTATTGCCACCATGCGTCAGGGTCCTGCTCTGCCCAACCAGGGCGGACAGCCTTAATGGGAGCTTCAGTCTTAGGATAAAAGGCTGATGCTACGCATGCTCCGCTTTCAACATCTACCAAAGATGTTTTTACGCTTGAGCTACCCACATCGTAGCCTAATAGATAATTTCTAGTCATAGTATATTAGTTTACTTTTTACCGTTAGTTGTTTGGTAACTTTCATTCTTCATTTTCCATAACGCGGTCATGTCCTCTAGTGTTTTTCCTTTGGTCTCGGGAACCAAGCGCCATACAAACAGGGCTGCCAATATACATAGGATGCCGTAAAGACCATAGGTAAACCAATGTCCAAAATCGTCACCCTCTGTCAAATGCATGTTAAACATAGGCACAAAACTACTGGAGACAATGAAATTGGATATCCACTGGAATGCCACTGCAATGGCAACGGCACCTCCACGAATGGTGTTGGGGAAGATTTCTGCGATGAGAACCCAGCAGATGGGGCCCCAAGAGAACATGAAGGAAGCAGAGTAAACCAGAATGCTGGTTGCGGTCACCGTCTCGAATCCGGCATGACCAAAAGTCATAGCAACACCAAAAGCACCTATAGCCATACCTAAAGAACCTGAGATGAGCAGCGGTTTACGACCTAATTTTTCCACGGTGAAGATGGCTACTAATGTAAACAAAATGTTGATGATACCCATAAAGACAGTAATCATCATGGGATCTTCCATACCCATATCGCCAAAGATTCGGGGAGCATAGTAGAGGACGGCATTGATCCCGACGGCCTGCTGGAACACACTTAGCATGATACCTATGAAGATACACATCCATCCGTAGGTCATCAGTTTCTCGGTCTTGACAACCATGGTGTCCTTGATATCCTGTAGAATTTGTGTAGCTTTATCTGTTCCGTTAATCTTTGCCAATATACGTTCAGCCACATCAGATCGTCCAATGCTTACCAGATAACGAGGCGTTTCGGGGACAAAACAGATAAGCAGCGCAAAGAGACCTGCAGGAACAGCCTCGGAACCGAACATATAACGCCAACCGGTAGTTACCGTCCATTGAGCATCAGGGTTGATGGCAGCAATACCCTTGCCCATCTCCTCTACCAATGGCTGTATATGATCTCCTAAGATGAAGAAGTTCACAAAGTAAACTACCAACTGACCAAAGATAATGGCAAATTGATTCCAGCTTACCAGCATACCTCTAATATTTGATGGAGCAACCTCTCCAATATACATGGGACAGATGGCAGAAGCCAAGCCGACGCCGATACCGCCAATAATACGATAGATATTAAAGGTAATAAGTAGATTGAACAGGGGTTCTCCATGCTCGAAGAATATGAATTCGGGCTCCATGCTTCCCAATGCAGATATAAAAAACAACATACCTGCGATTATCAGTGAACGCTTACGCCCAAAATTTTTTGCCAGAAAACCTGAAATGGCAGAGCCTATAATGCAACCTATTAATGCACTGGCCGAGGTAAAACCGTGCCATGCATCTGTATATTCAAAATCAGCGGATTCCTTGAAGAATGCCTGTAGACCTTTTTCTGCTCCGGATATAACAGCTGTGTCATATCCAAAGAGAAGTCCACCCAGTACGGCAACGAGAACAATAGAGAATAAATAGGCCTTGCTGCCCGATTGTTTTATCATTTGCATGGTAGTTTAAGTGTAAAAGTTTATAAACTTTATGCAAAGATAGTACAATCTTCGTGAAGTTCCAAAATAAAAAACGAAAAATATGAATATTTATTAACTATGTGTTACCTTATCTTTCCAAAGTGCTTCTTGATGTACTGGAAAAACATTTTGTAGCCGGAACATAGATAGTTGCGACGTTCTACTATGGGTTTGCCATACTCTGCAGAAAATGCGAGACGTTCTTCTATACGGTCCTTTGGACAACCTCCAAAGCAGAGTTCTACCACATCGCAGTGCAGACAGGCGGGGGGCAAACTCTCCAATTTATACTCACCAAATTGGCGGTTTGTTTGCATTAAGTTGTATAGATTGTCTGTCATAATGTTTCCTGCGCGATATTCAGGGAATACATAGCGGTCGCAACGGTAAAGATCGCCATTCTTCTCTATTACACCGCAGTGCCCACAGACAGACTCATGGACGCATAACCCAGCAGGCCGGTGTGTGAGATTACCAATGGTAGCCTCAATGACTTGTACAAACTTTTTCCCGATATCCTTACGTGCCCATTCATCGAACACTGTGCATAGAAACTTTCCGTATGCCTCAGCCGACACAGAGAACGGTGCAAGAACGATTTCTTCCCCTTGCCCCTCCCTTGTTTTGGGTGACGTATAAAGTCCAGGTGGGATGGCAACTGGAATGTGACCATCCCTTTCCTTACCAGAAAGTGGTTGAGGGGTAGTCCTTCGTTCTACTACGGGCAAGAATTGCATAAAGTTGCTAAACTCACGCAGAAAATTGTAAACCTCCTTAGCGTGATCAGCATTAGCTGCATTGACAGTGGTCAGAGTATTGAACTCCACGCCATGCTTCTGCAGCAATTCATGTCCATGCATGGTTCGAGCAAAGGTTCCTTCTCCGTGTGCATCCTTACGATATATATTATGTAGATGCTCGGGACCATCTATGCTCAATCCAATACGGAACTGATTGTCGCGGAAGAATTGGCACCAGTCATCTGTAAGCAAAGTACCATTGGTCTGAAGGGTGTTAAGGATTCGGCGTCCTTTTCCGTACTTCTGCTGTAACGCCATGGCCTTCTCGTAGAAGGGAATGCCGCACATGGTTGGCTCTCCGCCGTGCCAAGCAAATTCTATTTCTGCATATTGACCATGGATGTCAATGACCTGCCGGATATAGTTCTCCAGTACGTCATCTGCCATAAGGGCGGGGGCGGCTTTATCACCGCTCCCTTTCCCTAGGTAATAACAGTATTCACATCTGAGGTTACATGCAGCGCCTATTGGTTTTACCTCAATAGCATAATGTCGGAAGTCGTCGTTACTGGGCATACCTGTTCTTGTCATACATCTCTACACCACCCAGATAACCCTTCTTGGTCTCACTTCCATCATCGGTACCAATCTCATGTTGAATAAGCGTGTTGAGCTTCTGATTCATTGTTTCAACAAGCTGCTTATTATCATTATTCTTAGGCCATGCCAAGTTTTCTGTCTCGTCGGTTCCGCACTGTAGGAGTTCCACATCGTTATTTGCCCAGAGGGCATCGTAGTCTGCAGGACTGTTAAAATTGAGAGGTGAGAAATAACGGGCGAACTTATACTCAGGTGTAATGATACCACGTACAAAGCCACGCTTGTTCATGTCGGCACGGTAGGCGGGTCTCACATTAGGATTCAGTACGTAGTCTCCATCAATCATAGAAATCATCTCAAAGCAGAACAGAGCACCCTCGCTGTTGCGAATATCGGTACTGGGATCCTTGACAGCAGGTAGCAGAGAATGGCCGTGCAAAGCAGATGTAATGGCATTGAACTGCAGTTTGTTGCCGTTGGTTGCTATGTCGATGAATGTAGGTGCAAGATCAAGATGAGAGGTCAGGTTCCAGCAATGCTTGCCACCAGGAATCTCGGGATGATAGACAACCAGCGGTACGTGAATGTTGTTCTCATACATGTTGCCTCCCTTTCCTTTAAGGCCATGTTCACCCTGCATCTCACCATGGTCGCTTGTATAGATGATGATGGTATTCTTCAACAAACCGGCCTCTGCCAGATAGTTCAGGAGCACCATCATGTGGTTGTCCTCGTCCTGAATGGTATTGTAGTAATAGTCGCGGAAGGTTTTCCAACCTTCTTCAGTAGTGGGAGACGGACCAACCCATGCCTGCCACTGACGATTATAGTCGTTGTGAGCGGCGGGGCGACCAGGTTTGTCGAAGGGCTCGTTCCATGAAGCTGGTACGGGCACATCATATGTCTTTTTATAGAGTGGATCGTCTGGAGCGGGAGTAGCTTCACCAGCGATATACTTTCCTGGTGTTTCATTAAAGTACATTATATCGTGAGGATTTAAGAAATTTACAGCCAAGAAGAAGCTTTGTCCCTTGGTGTTTAATTCCTTACCCTTGCTCTTCAACCAGTCAATGGCATGCTCTGCTATGGTGCCATCCTCATGATACCCCTCAAGAACAGAACCATACATATCACCCTCCGTCCAGTCGCTGAAGCCATATTCCTCGAGTGATTCTGTATCTTCTGAGATGTGCCACTTACCCTTGAATGCGGTATAGTAGCCAGCCTGACGCAGCATATCACCCACGGTAGGCAGGTCACGTGACATGTCATTTACAAAAGCATAGTTGGTATTATCCAGCATACATGTTTCCGTGATATGGCGTCCAGTATATATAACAGAACGGCTACTGGTAGATACGTTGGCACAGGCATAGTGCTTCTCGAAGGTTGTACCAATCTGACGCAGACGCTCGCGGGCAGCGTAGTCACTGCCTGCAGGGTACTGCGGCATGTAAGCCTCTTGGTCGCAAGTGATGAAGATGATGTTATACTTACCATCGGCATTACGCTCGGGTTCAATAGTACTCTCGTTAGAATCAGAACAAGCACTCAGCAGTGCACCTGCAGGCAACAATGTAAGTGCAGCCTTTGTCAGTTTGTCGGAATTGATTTTCATTTTTGAGATTTTTAATTCAATATATTTTTGTAAACGATAGAGGTCACTTAATGAAAGGTGCGAAAAGACCGTAGCCTTTCCACACCTCGTGAATCTTTTTACCTAAACAACCATTTGCAGTTCCAAGCGTTGCTCATAGCCTGTAAATGTATTGCTATTGCGAATGGTTCAAAATATGTGTGTTTCATATTATTTTCTTTTACGGAATGTCCAGACAAAATAGATGATATATGCTATAAGCCCTAGATATACGATAACCATAGGAATGGTAAGCCATAGGGGCTGAGATAGAAAATCTTGAAAACTATTGTTCATTATTAGATTATTTTTTTGCAAAATAAATAAAAACATATATATGAAGGTGTAAAAAAACATGCACTTGGTGTAAAAAAACATGCACTTGGTGTAAAAAAACACGTGTTTTTTCACAATTACTTCCTTTCAGAACCATGATTTGCTGAATAATTTTTCACATTTCATTTTACTTTTTCACATTTTTTCTTTCCAATCCTTCACTTTTCACTTATTCTTTGTACCTTCGCGACATGATTACAATTGGAGAAATGCAGATTAGTGGTGTACTGACAATGCTGATGTTGTCTGTGATGTTAATGTTGTGTGTTCCCCACCGATCTATCCGCAGAATAAGTTTTGCACGGGCAAGATGGATGATGGCTGCAGGAACGGGATTGATAGCTCTCCAGTTTTTCCTTCAGTACCTTTTTGGATTTCGCCAGATGGGTGTAACGCAAGCTGTATTCTGCAATCTTTTGTTTTTCACACCAGCCTCGCTACTTTGTGGATTAGCCATACTTTACGTGCAACGACAAGGACGAATACAACGGAAAGAATGGCTGATAACTTGTGGTATCTGCGTATCAGCTATGCTTATTTTATTAGGTACCATTTGTTTGGACGGAATACCATTCCGACAAGGTTCATCGGTCCTACGAACGGCAGAATACATAGTGGCTTTACTTTACGTGGTGATGCAAAGCTACATATTTGTTATGCAATACAAGGCATACAATCAAGTGAAACTTGCCGTAGGCGAGTATTTTGACCGTGAGCGACATGACCTTTTCGGATGGATGGGGCTAAGCATGAGAATCATGGCAATCCTTGCTTTCTTTGTACCTCTAGTTATCTTTACGGAAGGCAAACCCTTGGTTTTGTTCTCTATTGCATATTTCTTTTGCATTGCTTACAGCACCATTAGTCTATTCACTTATGGCGTCAGTGATAATATAATTCGTGTGGAAGAAGCAGAAGAGGACAGCCTTCCCCCCTCTCCAGAAGATACAGAAAACAATCAGTCCTCGATGCTCAATACCCAACTTTCTGACATGGTAGAAAGTTGGAAAGCAAGTGGCTTCTATTGTGAGCATAATCTAACGCTTAGCGTAGTAGCTAAACAGATGAAGATGACACGTAGGCAGTTGCAAGAGTGGCTTAGGCAATCGGAATACAAGAATTTGGCCGGTTTGGTAACGCCACTTCGTATTGAAGAGGCAAAACGTGTGTTGAAGGTACATCCCGAATGGTCAGTTGAGACAATTGCTGCTCACTGTGGCTTCAGTAGTAGGGAGTATTTCCATCGTGCTTTCCGGCAATATACAGATATGACCCCGGCAAAATTTCAGCAGGGAATAAAATAAAGAATCTTATGAGAACAATAAAACTATTGATTGCTACCTTGGTGGCATTTTTTGCGTGTTATGTACAAAAGATTAATGCGAGTCAAGCTATTACACCGCTTTGGCTGAGGGATGTTGTGATTAGTCCAGATGGGGCGCAGGTTCTATTTTGCTATAAGGGTGATATATATAAGGTTTCTGCAGAGGGAGGTACTGCCGTCCAGTTGACTACGCAGGACAGTTACGAATGCTCTCCTGTATGGAGTGCCGATAGCAAGCAGATTGCTTTTTCCAGCGACAGACACGGAAATCTGGATATATATGTCATGTCGGCCGAAGGTGGTTCTGCATCACGTCTTACCTATAATAGCACGGCGGAGGTTCCCCAGGCATTCACTCAAGATGGTAAATGGGTGCTTTTCGGCGCAAATATTCAAGACCCTGCAGAGAGTGTGATGTTCCCCTCTAGTCGTTTGCCTGAACTCTATAAGGTACCAGTAAAGGGTGGTCGTACGCTGCAAGTGTTGGCATCACCTGCAGAGATGATTAGCTATGCTCCTGATGGTAGGAGTTTCTATTACCAAGACCGCAAAGGCTATGAGGATGAGTGGCGTAAACACCATACATCTTCTATTACACGCGATATCTGGTTCTATGATGCTGCCAGCCAGCAACACACCAATGTTACGCAACATGCAGGTGAGGACCGTAATCCCGTTGTGAGTGCCGATGGTAAGACGCTTTACTTCTTGAGCGAACGCAATGGCGGCAGTATGAATGTATATAGTTGTGCGGCTCAGGCTGCAGCTACTAAAGCTACTACTCCTAAGCCTGTTACCAACTTTAAAACACATCCAGTACGTTTTTTGAGCATTGCCAAGAATGGTCTGCTCTGCTTCACATATAATGGAGAAATATATACACAACGACCAGACGGAAAGCCCCAGAAAATGCGTGTAACACTGACACGCGACGATGAGCCTATGGTATCTGATTTCAGTTTCGTGAGCGGTGCACGTCAGTCAGTAGTCAGTAAAGATGGTAAGCAGGTTGCTTTTGTAGTTAGAGGCGAAGTTTTTGTAACCAGTGTGGAATATGCAACAACCAGAAGAATCTCTCAGACGGCAGGCGCAGAAGCAGATGTTGACTTTGCACCAGATGGACGTACCATCGTATACGCCTCTGAGCGCAACGGAAACTGGCAGCTATATACTGCTAGCATCGTAAGGGAGGAAGACCTTAATTTCGCCAATGCTACATTAATAAAAGAGGAAAGTATTTTTCCTGAAGTGCCTGAACTGAGATTAAATGGTAAACCCGATTTCTCTCAGGTGGAACGTCGAAGTCCAAAATATAGTCCAGATGGTAAGAAACTGGCCTTTATTGAAGATCGCATCAAACTTAAAGTGGTGGACCTGAAAACGAAGAAAGTGACACAGGTTACCGATGGAAGTAAGTGGTATGAGCAAGATGGTGGATTTGACTTTGAATGGAGTCCAGACGGTAAGTGGTTCGTGTTGAGTTATATAGCCAACAAACGCGACCCCTATACTGATCAGGGTATTGTGAGTGTTGAAGGTGGTGAAATTCATCCCATCACGCAAAGTGGTTATATGAGTGGAAGACCCCGGTGGGTGATGGATGGCAAAGCAATCCTTTTTGAGAGTGAACGCTATGGAATGCGTAGTCACGCATCATGGGGTAGCCAGCAGGATGTCTTCTTGGCATTTCTAACACAAGATGCATATGATCGATATCGCCTTTCACCTGAGGATTATGCGCTACTGAAGGAACTGGAGAAGAAAAACGATAAGAAGGGTAATGGCGGAAGTAAGAAGGATGACAAGAAGACTGATAAGAAAGACGAGAAGAAGGATGAAAAGGCAGATTCTGCCAAGGGACTTAAGATTGAGTTTGAGGGACTGGAGGATCGTATCGTCCGACTGACACCAAACAGCAGTCGTTTGGGTGATGCCATCGTGAGCAAGGACGGCGAGAGCCTTTATTATTTCTCTGCATTTGAGGGTTCACCTGATTTGTGGAAGATGGACCTCCGTAAGCATGAGACCAAACTATTGAGCAAGGGTGGTAGTGGAAATTTGCAGATGGATAAGGATGGCAATCTGTATTCCCTTGGCAGTAGTATGAAGAAGATAGAGAAGGGTGATAAAACCACAACTATCACTTATAATGCTCAAATGAAACTCGACTTGGCTGCAGAACGTGAATATATGCTTCGACACGTTGCAAAGCAGATAAATAAAAAGATTTTCCGTACCGATTATAACGGATGCGACTGGGACCTGATGGTACAGAACTATGCACGTTTCTTGCCACATATATCAAATAACTATGACTTTGCTGAGATGTTGAGCGAACTCTTGGGTGAACTGAATGTAAGTCATACGGGTGGTAGGTATAGTCATTCAGCCAAGGGTGATGCAACAGCTCAGCTGGGTTTACTATATGACCTGACGGAGGCTACAGACGGAATTAAGATTACTGCAGTGTTGGAAGACGGTCCTTTCTGTCGAGCCAATAGCAAGGTTAAGGCTGGTGATATGATAACAGCCATCAACGGACAACCTGTAACCAAGGAAACAGACTTGTCTCAGCTCTTGAGCCAATGCAGGGGAAAGAAGACGCTGGTAAGTCTGAAGGGTAGTGCTGGTACGTGGGACGAAGTAGTTTTACCTATTAGTAAGGCTGCAGAATCCGAATTGCTTTATAAACGCTGGATAAAGAGCAGAGCTGCAGAGGTAGAACGTCTCTCTAATGGACGTTTGGGTTATGTACACATAGAGGGGATGAATGATGCCAGCTTCCGTGACGTATATTCTGATATTTTAGGCAAATACAACCTGAAAGAGGGTATTGTTATTGACACGCGATACAATGGTGGCGGTCGTTTGCATGAGGATATAGAAGTCTTGTTCTCAGGTAAAAAGTACTTTACGCAGGTAATCCGTGGTAGGGAAATTTGTGATATGCCCAGCCGCAGGTATAATCACCCCAGCATTATGCTGCAAAGCGAGAGTAACTACAGCAATGCTCACGGAACACCTTGGGTTTACAGTCATCAGAAAATTGGTAAATTGGTAGGTGCTCCCGTTCCTGGAACCATGAGTTCTGTGAACTGGGAGACACTGCAAGATCCTTCGCTTGTCTTTGGTGTTCCTGTTATCGGTTATCAGTTGCCCGATGGTTCTTATCTGGAGAATACACAGTTGGAGCCGGATATCTATATATTGAACCGTCCTGAGACGGTTGTCAAGGGTACTGACCTTCAGTTGGAGGCAGCAGTACGTGAACTCTTAAAGGAACTTTAGCGGAGCATTCTCCCGTCGCGATACACAGTTGGGGCGCATCCTTTCTTTGCTTTGAAGAATTTGGCGAAGGCAATTTGGGAAGTGAACCCCAACTGTTGCGATATCTGCTGTATTGTTTGAGAAGTAGTGGACAGTTGTTGTTCACACTCCTGAACAAGATAGTCGTCGATTACTTGTTTGGGTGACCGACCACAGACTGCGTTTGTAATTTGTGAAAGGTAACGCGTTGAAATAGAAAGTTGCGCCGCATAGAAAGACACATCGTGAGCTGTGGTGTAATGCTGAGAGAGCAGTGTTATAAATTGATTGTATAGGTTGTGAGGCTGCAATGACCGAGGTTGCGTCGAAGCATATACTACCTGACTATGCATGTAGTTATGTGCGTTCGTGATTGCCGTTGGTACATCGTCTGCTTGCGCCAGTCGTGCTGCAATGGCTGTGGACAGAGCTCCACCAACACCATGTCGCTGCCAACCCTCAATGTTTACTGAAGAAAAGAATTTCTGGCAGTTGGGACCTGAAAGTAAGGCATTAATACGTTCTTTGGCAAAAGTCCCACCGCGTAGCAGTACCCATTCGGGTCCCATCTCATGCATTAGGCGGGCAGCTTCTTTCATATCAGCATCTGTGCTGATACGTCTGCCTAATAATATCTCGGCATCCGTACATTTTATGATAAGCAGCTTGCAGATGGGGAAGACGTACTGTCGGTATGCAATGAGCGAATCATTACTCATCAGCAATCCGCCGTGAGAAGCCAGTATTACAGGTGAGCAGATAATATTGCTGCATCCAAGAATTTCCTTAGATATAGCACTGATAGTGGTTGCATTGTCAATCATTCCCACTTTTATAGCTTGTGGAACCATTTCCTCATAAACAGCTTTTACCTGACCTATAACTAAATCGGTTGGCAGCTGATGAACATTGGTAATACCCATGGAATTCTGAATTGTAACAGCTGTAACGACCGTTACTGCATAGCCGCCCATGTCTTTTATGGTGCGTACATCAGCCTGTATGCCGGCGTTTCCCATGCTGTCTGAACCATTTATACAAAGTACCGCTTTCATTTTTTTCCTTATTGTTTCGCAAAGGTAAGGCAAAAGCCCCGTTTGTCCAAACAAGTATTCCGATTTTTGCAACATTTCTTCTTTGTAAGGAATGTTTTCCCTAATAGGAAACGATTTTTTCTCGCAATTTCTCTTTGTCATAATTTTGCAACGAAAAATAAGTGGTTTACTCATAATATTCAGATATATAATATAAATATGGAAGATAGAACTCAGTTGAACCGCAATTTGGCTCAGATGCTGAAGGGCGGAGTGATTATGGATGTAACAACCCCAGAGCAGGCAAGAATAGCTGAAGCTGCCGGTGCCTGTGCTGTAATGGCGTTGGAACGTATTCCTGCCGACATTCGTGCGGCGGGCGGTGTTAGCAGAATGAGCGATCCTAAGATGATTAAGGGAATTCAGGAGGCTGTTACCATTCCTGTTATGGCCAAGTGCCGTATTGGTCACTTCGCAGAGGCACAGATTTTGGAGGCTATAGAGATAGACTACATAGATGAGAGTGAGGTACTTTCGCCTGCCGATGATATTTATCACATCGACAAGCGCAAGTTTAAGGTGCCTTTTGTCTGCGGCGCCAAGGATTTAGGCGAGGCCTTGCGTCGTATCAACGAGGGCGCAACCATGATTCGTACCAAGGGTGAACCAGGAACGGGTGATATCATTCAGGCTGTGCGCCATATGCGCATGATGCAGAGTGAGATTCGTCGTTTGGTAAGCATGAGTGAGGATGAGCTCTATGAGGCTGCCAAGCAGTTGTGTGTACCTTATGAACTGGTGCAGTATGTGCATGAGAATGGCAAGTTGCCCGTGGTGAACTTTGCTGCTGGTGGTGTCGCTACACCAGCTGATGCTGCTCTTATGATGCAGTTGGGTGCTGAGGGCGTGTTCGTAGGAAGCGGTATCTTCAAAAGTGGTGATCCTGCCAAGCGTGCGCAGGCAATTGTAAAGGCTGTTACCAATTATAACAACCCCAAGATTCTGGCTGAGTTGAGTGAGGATTTAGGTGAGGCTATGGTTGGCATCAACGAGCAAGAGATAGAACTGCTAATGGCAGAAAGAGGGAAGTAGTCGAAAATTATAAGTTGAAAGTTGAGAATTGCTATTTTAGCCTTACAAGGGGCATTTGAGGAACATAAGCAGATGCTGGAACGTTTGGGAGTGGAGAGTGTTCTCATCCGCAACTTGCACGACTGGCATCAGCCATTTGGCGGGCTCATTCTGCCTGGTGGCGAAAGTACCGCTATGATGAGGGTGATGAAGGATGAAGCTCTTTTTGAACCCATTCGTAAAGCCATTATTGATGGACTGCCAGTCTTTGGTACGTGCGCGGGTATGATTCTGTTGGATGACCAACACTTAGGCTGCATGGACATTACGGTTAAACGTAATGCCTATGGCCGTCAGTTGGGAAGTTTTCAGACTATATATAATATAAAAGGTATAGGAGACGTTCCTATGGTTTTTATACGTGCTCCGTATATCGAACGCTGCGGTGAAGGGGTAGAGGTTCTTTCTACCTTAGATGGCCATGTAGTGGCTGCCCGTCAGCAGAATATGCTGGCTTGCTCTTTTCATCCGGAGTTGACGGAGGACACACGTATACATGAGTATTGGCTTTCTACTATAAACGGGAAGCATTGAAAGCAACTCCCAAATGGGAGATGATATCTGAAGGGAGTAAGGATTCCGCACTGTTACCGTCGGCAAGGGCCAGATCGGCAGCAAAGGCGTGAATCCATACGCCTATTATGGCAGCTTCTTCTGCCGTATAATGTTGAGCTATCAAGGCCAGAATGATACCTGTAAGTACATCACCGGAACCACCAACAGCCATGCCGGGATTCCCGTGCAGTGTATTCTCGTAAACCCGTACGGAATGCTCATTGGGTACATAGATGCGTGTATGGTGCCCCTTTAGTACTACCACAACTTTGTATCTCTCGGCCAGTTCCTGAGGCTCTAAACCAAAGCGCTTCATCTCGCCAGGATGTGGCGTAAAGATACTACCCCTAGGAACCTGTGGCAGCCAATGTTGGTTGCCTGCTAAAATGTTCAGTGCATCGGCATCGAAAACCATAGGTGTCTTCGGATAGTTCAGTATTAGGCTGTGTAGAGCCCATTGGGTTTGGATATGTTGTCCAATGCCTGGACCGATTCCTACGACATCTGTATAAAGGGGGAGCTCTATGATGGTGTGATGCGTGTAATGCTCATCGGCTATGCATTTGGCTTCGGGCAGCCCCATCTGCATAATGTTATAGCCGCACTCGGGGACGTGGACGGTAAGCAGTCCCACCCCGCTACGCATGCAGGCACGTGAGGAGAGGAGCGCAGCGCCTATCATGCCGACGCTTCCTACTACGAGGGAAGCCCGTCCGTAATCGCCTTTATGGCTGAAAGGGTCTCGTGTTTTCAGCCAACCGGAAACGAGTGATTTTGTTATGGGTGTCATTCCCTTTATCTGCGTACCTTACCGCCCTGAATGTAGAGGCCTTTTTGTGGTTTACTGGTAAGACGACGTCCGCTTAGATCGTATATGGGCTGTTGAACGTTTAGTTTTGTGGGTTTAGAATCGGTCTCAACAGAGATAATGGCATTTTCGTCATCGCCATTATAGTAAATTCCATCAGAGGTGCGACGTACTATCTCGTGGTCAGAAAGCAGAACTGGGTATGCATCCTTTCCTAACGTTTGGAAGAAGATGGGGCTTACAGTTTCGCCCTTATTGAGTTTGTAGCACAACTCGCCCGAAGCAACGGCTTTGGTAGCTTCCGTTCCTCCGTAGCAGTTGTTAAGTTCTGCTGCAGTAGCGCATATCAGTCTATTTCCTAAGGTATAACAGTTCTCTAATACTGTATTCCATGCACCTTCGCCTACGAATTCGGTCTTTTTTTCTCCGTTTGTATTGACCTGAATCTTTCCGGCTACATAGCAGTTGGCAACCTGTGTCTGCATGAGTGTCCCAGCCAAGGTACCGCAGGTCTGGGCACCTGTACAGCTAACCGTTATGTTGGCCAGCCCCACTTTGTTGATTTTGGCTCTGTAGCAACGGCCAAAGAGACCGCCTTCGAAGTTGGTCTGTATATTCAGATTAAGGATTTGGTAACCTTGCCCATCGAATGTGCCGCCATAGCTATTGGTGTAGAAGTCGGAATACTCTTCGTTGGTTTGTGAATACATGCCAATGGGCTGGAAGTTGCTGATACCAGCCATATTGATGTCTTTGGTAAGCTGTGCGTCAAGTGTGCGCATACCCTCGTTGACCAGGACAGAGAAACTGCAGAGGTCGTTAGGCGTACTGATTTGCATGAAGCTACCGACGAACTTGGGCAGTCCGCTTAGGGCATCTATCTCCTTTTGCTTGTTTTCGATATCCTGTTTTGTGAGACTGCCGGCCGTATATCCCTGTGTAGCAGTGTCCAGAACCTGCTTTGCATTGTTATATTGCTCTTCGGTAAGCAGTCTGTTGGCAATCAGCAGGTTGGCTGTGTTCTCTGTCTGTAGGACGTTTTGCATTAAGCTGATGTAAACCATACGACTCTCGCTAATGGAAGAAAAGAGACTACCGATTTTGTCAAGGTGTTGCAGCATGGCGTCAACGGTTCCATAGTTGTTTTTATTTAAGACTTCATTTCTTAAATCGTTGGTGAGTGAAACCTGGCACATGGGATGCTGACGGTAATCTGTAACCTCTTTGCTGCCGCATGACAATAAAGTCGCAGCACGATCCTTTATCTTGGCTTCTACATCGCGACATGCCATTAATCCCGTTTCGCCTGATCCGCAATAAAAGAGGCGCAGGTTGCTGAACACTGTGACATCGGTCGTAGAGGCAATGCGTAGCCCCTTAATTTTAACGGTTAGCTTACCGTCCTCTGGCTTGGCCACGATTCTGTTCGTGGGGTTTTCTGTAGTGTATTCGCTTGAAGTCATTAGGACATTCTTCATTTCGTTCAGGCAAATCATACTGCCATGCAATGTGCTTTGAGGCATTGCCTCGGCAGCATAGTAACCGTCAATCTGAAGCTCGTAAATGCCGTCGGGCAGGTCGGTGATAGTCTGCTCGAGGGTAAACTCACAGCCTTCCGACTGTACCTCACAGATTCCTTGCGTATTTTCCTGTATCACAAGGCTGCCACCCTGCTGGGTAAGTGTCCAGCCTTGGAACTGGTTTTGGAAGTCGGCATTCTGTAACAGGTGAGTAATTTCCTGATCGGTTCCTAGTTCGCGTACAGCCTGTGTAGGAAGACTGAACAGGAACGTTATAATTGTTAGCGCAAATAATGTGACGTACTGCTTCATTATTGTATTGATGTGATGTAACTATCATATTTAGATGACAAAAGTATGGGTTTTTGGTAAAAAAAGCAAGATTACTCGCTCGCAATTTCTGTTGAAATGGTAAAATATTGTAGAAGAGCATGTAAATGAAAGCTGAAATAGATAAATTTGTATAATTAGTTTGGTGAATTAGGATAAATTTTAGTACTTTTGTGAATATAAAGATGCCTATAACATGAAAAAGCTTATTGCCATACTATCTGTTTTTTTCTTCCAGACATATTTAGTCGGGCAAGTGCTTTTTCCATGTACGCAGACACTGCAAAATCCCTATGGTTTTTGTACACATGTCACACGTAAGGGGTGGGATTATGAGATTAGAGACCATGAAATGGATATCCTTCAGGAAACAGGGGTGGGGTGGTTCCGCTCCGATCTGGACTTTGCTACAGCATTTAAGAGAACGCCATCTGATTTTTCTCCAGAGGTTTTCGATAATGTCTTGAAAAGCGCCGATGAAAGAGAACTCCAATTATTAGGCATCTTAACTTGGCTTGACAAATATCCATGGGACGATCCCAAGTATATGGAATATATTGATACGCTGGCATTTCATTTCAATGGAAGAATCAGATATTGGGAATTCCTTAACGAGGTGAATTTGATTAAGGAAGTAGGGAATTTGCCAGAGAAGTATGTAAGGAGTCTTAGGCTTGTGTACGAACGTCTGAAGGATAGTAGTCCTCAGAATCAGGTTGTGCTTAGTGGCCTTGCAGAGATGCAGAGCAATTTCTATGAGGAATTATGTAAACAGAAAGCTCAGGACTATTATGATGTAATGAATTTTCATTCGTATTGTAGCCCTGAAGATTTGATTCCTTGCCTTGAGAAAATCGCAAGGTTGATGGAGCATTATGATTTCCGTAAACCAGTTTGGCTAACAGAGTGTGGTATGAGCACAAGCGTTGATGTGGACACCTCAGAAGGTTTTTATACAGATTTCCTTCCGGCGGCCCTTAGGCGTTTGGGTATCTATGAACAGCAGATTACTGTTGGTTATTTGCAGGATAGGGCGTCAGGATATAGGACGCTTAATGATGTTCAAGTGGCAACATATTTGCGTCCAAAAGCAAGGCATGTTGTTTCTGTAGATTTTGCTCGTTTGAGGGGCCTGAGTCCATCTCGGGTTCCTGTATTGATTGCCACTACAGACGAATATTTCCCGCTGGATTATTTCCCATTGCTTGTAGAGTATGTAAAGAAAGGCGGAACCATTGTACTGGCTCAGGGGTTGCCATTTTATTATAACTCTTCTTTGCCGTCAAAGACATGGTTTGAACTTCACGTCTTGCGTACGAAGCTTTATCCGATTCTTCACATGTCATTGCTTAAGAACCGTTATGACCCCATCACCAAGGAGTCGTTGGGTGATGTTCCGCCGTTCATTGACCGTTGTGCCGATGCCGATTTTGAATACGAATTCCCCATCAATGCCAACCACCCTGGTCGTTATCTCAGTGACGAAGCTCTCCATCCGGGAGATTCTTTGATTTCGTTGATATCGGCAGGTACTGAGCGGATAAAGGGTACCGTTGCTGGGATATACAAACTTAATTCGGATATGTCTGGCAATATTGTTTTCCAGACCAGGATGTATGGTCATCCCATTCCTGATAAAGAGGAAGAGCAGGCGCGTCGGGTTGCCCGAATTTACCTATTGGCTTTTGCGTATGGAATAGATAGAGTCTTTTGGTATAATTTCAGATCAAGGGAATTGAATCTGAATGAACGTGAAGACTGTTTCGGGGTTATTCATGCTGACTTTACAGATAAGCTGTCGATGCGGGCATATCGTACCTTGGTTAGGTTTTGCCCCGATGGGAGTACCCGACCTACTCTAAGGCACAATGACAATATTTTTCGCGCTCAATGGGCAACGCCAGACAAGCATGTGGTGCATGCAATATGGTCACCGTATTTATCTATGAGCTATTCGTATAAAATACCTGCTAATGCCACTGTTTACAATCATTTGGGGGAGGTCGTTCGTTGTCAGAATAATAGGCTTAGACTGTCAGACGGAGTTCTTTATGTTGTTGAATAGAAAGTACGTTTTCATATGTCCTTGGATGATACTTATGTTATTTTTTTGAAATTTGACTTGTTAAAATAGCTAATAATTCGATAAATTGTTGTACCTTTGCATACGATTTAGAAAGAAAGAAGTTTAAAGGTACTTTAAAAGACAAATACAATGGGAGAAATTAAGGTTGTAAAAGTAGTTAGCTCGAGGCAGATGGATGCTTTTGTTCGGCTGCCAGAAAGACTTTATGCAGGCAACCAGTATTATGTTCCCGATTTGGATAGCGATATCCGCGACATGTTTAATCCCAAGAAAAATACAGCTCTCAAATACGCAGACATTCAGGCATTTCTGGCTTATAGAGATGACAAGGTGGTGGGTCGTGTTGCAGGAATCATCAATAGGAATGCCAATGAACGCTGGAATACCAGTTATGTACGCTTTGGCTTGATAGAGTTTGAGGACGACATCGCAATATCGGCTGCGCTTTTGAAGGCAGTTGAGCAGTGGGGTGCTGAGCGTGGAATGACCCAGATTCAGGGGCCCATGGGAATTATTGATTTCGACAAGGAAGGTATGCTTGTGGAAGATTTTGATCTCATGGGTAGCATGATAGACATCTATAATCCTCCTTATTACCCTCAGCATATGGGAAAGTTGGGGTATCAGAAGGAAGTTGATTGGCTACAGGTGCGCGTAGAGATTCCAAAGGAAGTCCCTGCCAGATATGCTCGTGTTGCCAGTTTGTCTAAGGAGATGTTTGGTCTGAAGGTGAGAAAGATGAACCGTAGGGAGATTTTGGGCGAACAGGGGCAGCGTGTATTTCGTTTGATGAATGAGGCTTATGCGCCCATCTTTGGATACAGTGATCTGACAGAAGAGATGGTTTCTGACTTGATTAAGAAGTATATTCCCATCCTTGACCCCGATCTTATTACGACGGTAGAGAATGAAAAGGGGGAGATGGTCTGTGCTGCTGTGACGACAGGCAGTCTCTCGCATACTCTTCGTAAGTCAAACGGTAAGTTGTTTCCCTTTGGCTGGATACACTTTCTGAAGACGCTTTGCTTCAAGAACGAGGATACGGTCAATATGATGCTCATTGCCGTGCGTCCTGATATGCAGGGTTTGGGCGTGAATGCCTTGGTATTTGATGACCTGATACCTATCTACAATCGTAAGGGATATAAGTATGCCGAGACGGGTCCCCAGCTCGAGGATAATATTAAGGAACTTTCTCAGTGGAAGCAACTGAATCCCAAGATGCAGAAACGTAGAAGGTGTTGGCATAAAACAATAGAAGATTAACAAATTATAGAATAAAATCAAAATTATGAATAGAGTAGTTATAACCGGTATGGGTATTTGGTCCTGTCTGGGACAGACGTTGGACGATGTACGTGACGCACTATACCATGGAAAGAGTGGTATTATTTTCAGCCAGGAAAGAAAGGATGCAGGTTTTCGTTCTGCATTGTGTGCTGATGTACCATCTGTTGATATCAAGAAACTGTTGGCACGAAATGTTCGTCAGTTCATGCCAGAGGAGGCTCAGTATGCATACGTTGCAACTAAGCAAGCATTGGAAAATGCAAAGATAGATCAGGACTTTTTGGATGCTCACGAGGTAGGTATTATCTATGGTAACGACTCCGTTGCTGAGAGTACCATGATAGCCCTTGACAAGTTCCGTGAGTTTAAGGATACCTCTGCATGTGGTAGTGGGGCTATTTTCCAGAGTATGAATAGTACTGTAACCATGAACTTGGCTTGTCTGTTCAAGTTGCGTGGTATCAACCTTACCTCATCTGCTGCCTGTGCTTCCAGTTCTTTGGCTATTGGTAATGCATATTTGCTTATCAAGGAAGGCTTGCAGGATTGTGTAATCTGCGGTGGTGCTCAGGAGGCGAATATGTACTGTGTTGCCAGCTTTGATGGCATTCAGGCATTCTCTACTCGTGAGGATGAGCCTACCAAGGCTTGCCGTCCTTTCGACCGCGACCGTGATGGTTTGGTTCCTGGCGGTGGTGCTGCCACATTGATTTTGGAAAGTTATGAGCATGCTGTTAAGCGTGGCGCTCCCATCATTGCCGAGATTGTAGGCTGGGGCTTCAGCGGTAACGGTGATCATATTTCTACTCCCAACGTAGCTGGTCCTGCCCGCTCTTTGGAGTTGGCTCTCAAGAATGGTGGTGTCGACCCCCGTATGATTGGTTATGTAAACGCTCACGCCACCAGTACACATGCGGGTGATGGTCGTGAGGCAATGGCTATTGCCCAGTGCTTCGGCGACTACAAAGTACCTGTAACAAGTACCAAGAGTCAGACCGGCCATGAGATGTGGATGGCAGGTGCCAGTGAGTGTATCTACTCCGTGCTGATGATGAAGAATGGTTTCATTGCCGGTAGCTTGAACTTTGAGAATCCCGATGAGGAGACAGCTTGTGTGAACGTCATTCCTCAGACTATCGAGACGGGCTTCGATATGTTCCTGAGCAACAGTTTCGGTTTTGGTGGAACCAATAGCACGCTTATCGTAAAAGACTTCAAAGGATAAAAAAATATAGAGAATAAATATTTATTCATTTCATTTACAATTAACTATTTAAGATCATGACAAGAGAAGAAATCATTGAGAAGACAATCGAGACATTGACAGACGAGTTTGATGTAAACGAGGAAGAAATCGTAGAAGACGCTCCTATCTATCAGACCCTGCATCTCGACAGCCTGAGTCTTGTTGACCTGGTAGCTGTTGTACAGTACACCTTCAAGGTTAAGATTCCTGCAGAGGATCTGCCCAATGTAAAGACATTCGGTAATCTGTACGATTACATTGAGAGTCACATGGCATAATCTGACCACATGACAGATATCAAAAATCTCATACCTCAGCGCTCGCCAATCATGATGGTTGACGAGTTGCTAGAGGCTCATGATGATGTGGCTCGCTGCACACTTACCATCAGGGAGGATAACTTTTTCCTTGAGTCAGACGGTGCTATAGCAGAACCTGGTGTGATAGAGCATATTGCGCAGTCGGCTTCTGCTTTTGCCGGCTATAGCGCTATGCAAGCCGGTGCTACTGAACCGCCCGTAGGATATATTGGTGAGGTGAAGCGTTTCAGATTGAATCGCAGACCGTGTAAAGGCGAAACATTAGTTACAACCATTACAATGGGACCCACCGTCGGTGGTGTCACTATTATTACAGGCGAGACTGTCTCTGGCGAAGAGACTATTGCTTCTACCCAAATGAAGATCTATGTTGCTGGAGAATAAATATTACAAGGTTTTACGCGCGCGAGAGGAGGGAGAAGGAAAAGCCGTTTATCATGTGGCTATTTTGCCTGACTGTAACGTATATGAGGGACATTTCCCTGGTAATCCTGTTTGTCCTGGTGTTTGTAACATCCAGACTATCAAGGAATGCGCATCATTATTTATCGGTAAGGAGTTACGTATCTCGTCTATCAAGCAATGTTTGCTTACTGCCATTGCCAGCCCTACTATTTGTCCTGAGGTTGATGTTCAGGTCGAAGTGAAGGAAACAGACGGGAAGTATTCTATTGTTGCCACTATCTCTGACGAGAACCGGCAGTATATGACCTTCAAAGGTGAAGGTGTATGACGTTATTATCATAGGAAGCGGTCTGGGTGGTTTGGTATGTGCCAATCTGCTCACAATGAAAGGACTCAAGGTTCTGGTTCTGGAGCGTCAGCATCAGCCGGGAGGCTGTTTGCAGAGTTTCCGGCGCGGATATATGATGTATGATACCGGTCTTCATTATGTGGGCGGTTTGGCTGAAGGTCAGCCCTTGCATGATATCTTTCAGGAGTTAGGGTTGTTGTCACTTCCATGGCAAAGATTGGATGCAGACGGGTTCGACCGCATCATGATTGCCGACCGCGAGTATCGCTTTGCAGAAGGATATGACAATTTCCTTGAGACGCTGGCCAAGGACTTCCCTGAGGAGCGCGACAGCCTGCAGCGTTACATCCAGTTGATGCAATGTACCGATGAGGTATGGATGCAGCAGACAAACGCCTATGAATACCTATCTGGTATCATTCGTAATCCATTGCTACTGAGTGTGTTAAGTGGTGCTTGCTTAAAGATGGAGTTAAAGCGCGATACGTTGCCCCTCTTTACCTATGTACATGGGAATGCACCATTTATACAGAGCAGTTGGCGACTGAAGGGCGATGGTAACATGATAGTCCATAAACTCATAGACAACTTTACCAGTCAGGGTGGAGAACTTATCTGTGATGCCGAGGTTATAGAACTGGTCGAAGAACAAGGTGCCATCAGAAAAGCCGCGTGTAATAACGGCGAGGTTTACGAGGCACGTTATTTTATTAGCGATGCTCATCCTTCCGTAACACTCTCTCTGGTAAAGGAGAGTCAGTTGTTGAAGAAGGTATATCGTCGCAGAATTGATAATTTGGAAAATACAAATGGAATGTTTACCGCTCAGTTGTTGCTGAAACCCGGTATGGTTCCATATTTTAATTATAACGAGTTCTTGTATGACGGACTCGAGGCGTGGGACGGACGTGGTTATATGGTAAGTTGCAGGGTTCCTGAGGATGGTTCTGCCTATGCCCGCCAGATAGATATCCTTACGCCCATGAATATTAGCGAATGTTCAGCGTGGAGTGATTCTTGCCCTATGCATCGTGGAGAAGACTATCTGCGATTCAAGGCACAGAAAGCACAGCAGTGCATAGCTGTGGCAGAGCGTTTCTTGCCAAACTTGCACGAGTATGTTCAGCAGGTACATACCAGTACACCACTCACGTATCGGGATTATAACCTGTCACCTGATGGCAGTGCTTACGGAATACGTAAAGATGCAGCAGCTCCGCTTCTTACGATTCTGTCTCCCCGTACAAGCATTCCTAATTTACTGCTTACCGGTCAGAGTCTTATGCTCCATGGGTTGCATGGCGTGACAATGACTGCAATGTACACAACAAAAGAAATTACAGAATAAAGATTGGAATATATATGAAACGTCAGATTATACTTTTTATACTCATGTTGGGCTTGGCTGTACCATCTTTTGCACAGATGGTATCAGGAAGGGTCTTTGACGCATTAGATAATGAACCCATGGAGGGTGCTCAGATATGGTATAAAGACAGACCTACGGGAAAGATTCTTTCCGATGCCAATGGTTATTATAAAATCCGTTTTCGTCCAGGAACGTTGGTGTTCCACTATTTCGGTTATAACGATGTAGAGGTGGTCATCAAGAAAGCTCGTTCACTTGACGTTAAACTTTCAATGGATGCCAAGGAAATCGAAGCCGTTACTATCAAGGCCGAGAAGAAAAAGTATGTTCGCAAGGGCAATCCTGCTGTAGAGCTGATGCAGAAAGTCATGGCAGCCCGTAAGAGTGCTGATATTCACGATGCCGATTATGCAAGCTATGACAGATATGTCAGCACGACTATAGCCCTTAATGATGTTGATACTGCCACGTTAGACGAGGAACATTATAAGAAGGTAAATCTTTCTGCCGAGTATGCAGAGTTTTGTCCTGCTACGGGAAAGATGATTCTCCCTATCAGTTTTGAGGAGCGTATTACCAAGGAATACTACCGAAAGGATGGCGACAGACGCAAGAGTATTGTCAAGGGAGAGAACAAGGAAACCCTCTTGGATCTTTTGCAGGCAACAGAGTTTGTAGAGTCTAAGATCAAGACCAACCTTATTGACGTTGATATCTACAAGGATCAGACCGTTATCTTCCAGCATAACTTTATCAGTCCTATCGGTGGTGCAGCAGCTATTCGCTTCTATCATTATGCAATTGCAGATACGGTGGATTGCGAAGGCGATTCATGTATCATCGTTAACTTCCAGCCTGCCAACAAGCAGGACTTTGGATGGAACGGAGATTTGTATATCATGAACGACAGCACGTATCGTGTAAAGCGTGCCCGTATGGGTATGCCTATGGATAACAGTGTGAACTTTGTTAAGCACCTGACGCTGGATCAGGAATTCGAGAGCCTGCCATCAGGACAACAGTTCTGCACCAACAACCGTATGATTATGCAGGTGATGCTGGCAGAAAAGTTGAACAAGCTTCATATCGAGCATTACGCTCACTATGGCAATATCAGCAACGAACCATTCTCGGACGACCAGATCAACTTCCTTGGTGATGAGAAAGTGGAGAAGGGTGCTAAACATCGCAATGAAGAGTTCTGGGCAACGTATCGTCCAGATACCCTTTCACATGGTCAACAGCATATTGGCGATCTCAAGCGTAAGTTCACAGACCGTCCAGCTGTCCGTGCCGTGCTTTATGGCATGAAGATATTCCTGGACAACTATCTCGAGACAAGTGCCAACCCCAATCGTCCCAGCCTAGTCGATATAGGCCCCTTCTTCTCTACCTTCGGTAGCAACTGGGTCGAGGGTTTCCGTCTCCGTCTTGGTGCACAGACAACGGGTGCCTTCAACAAGCACTGGTTCCTCAGCGGATGGGGTAAGTATGGTTTCAAGGATCATAAGTTTAAGGGTGAAACCAAGATTGCTTATTCTTTTATTGAGAAAGAGAAAGACATCATTGCCTATCCTCGCAGAGACCTCACATTTACCTATACCCGTGACATACAGAGTCCATCAGATAAATTTCTTCAGTACGACAAGGACAACACCTTTATGACGCTTGCATGGCAGAAGACACACATGCAGAGTTATTTCGAGCGTTTCCGCTTCGAGGCAGTCTTTGAGTACGAGAACGGCTTGGCTCTGAATGGACATTTCAATCGTGAGTGGAACGTAGGTGCCGGCGATTTGTATTTCCTTACCAACAAGGATTGGCAGGCTATAGAGAGAGGCGACAGACCTCTTGACTCTCGCACCGTTACTTACACTGAGTTCAGCGTAGGTGCTTCATACCAGCCTGGCCTTAAGGTCTTGAACACACGTACCAAGCGTTACCTCTCAAACTTGGAGGCTCCCAAGTATTCCTTCCAGCATACTGTTGGTATAAAGGGCTTCATCGGTGGCGATTACAACTATAACATGACTGAGTTTGCTTTCAGCAAGCGTTTCTGGTTGAACTCATGGGGTAGTGTCGATGGCAATATCCATGCCTCTTTCCAGTGGAACAAGGTTCCCTTCCCATTGCTCGTCATTCCAGAGGCAAACCTCAGTTATATCCGTAGCCGCAACACCTTCAACTTGGTAGGCAATATGGAGTTCCTGCATGACCGTGCTGTCACCACCATGTGGCGTTGGGACCTCAATGGTAAGATTTTCAACCGTATTCCTCTCCTTAAGAAGTTGAAGTGGCGTGAGTCTCTGGCTCTCAACGCTATGTGGGGATATCTTTCAGACAAGAACAATCCTTTCTTGCCGGAGAACAGTAATGATGACCTTCTCTTCCGCTTCCCAGGTGAATGGAACAGAACTACAGGCGTATATAATTACAAGTCCACCTGTCTCAACAGTTGGACACCGTATATCGAGGCAGCTGTGGGTATTCACAACATTCTCAAGTTCCTCTCTTTCGAGTATACCCACCGTTTCACTCATCTGAAAGACGATACGCAGAAGTGGGGCTTCCGCTTCTATTTCGAGGCAAGTTTCTAACGGAATGAAGAGTGAAAAGTGAAAGAGTGAAAAGTGAAAAATGTGAGATACCAACTTGTAAACTCTAAACTAAAAATAAACAGTAAACAGTAAACTAAGATAAACGGTAAACCGTAAACAGTAAATAAAGAAATAATGAAGTACGCATTAGTAACAGGAGCAAGTCGCGGTCTTGGTCGCGCCATTGCAGTTCGTTTGGCCCAAATGGGTTATAATATTCTTATCAATTATGCTGGTAATACCGCAGCAGCCGAAGAGACACTGCGCCTTGTGCGCGAGGCAGGTACGGATGGAGAACTGTGGTGCTTTGATGTTGCCGATCGTGAGAAGGCCACCGCTACTATTCAGGCATGGCAAGAGGCTCATCAGGATAACGATGAGTATATCGAGGTCTGTGTCAATAATGCAGGTATCCGTCGTGATGGTGTTATGGCCCTCATGCCTTTCGAGGATTACACCCGTGTAATAGATATCACCTTGCAGGGTTTCTTCAATGTTACCCAGCCCCTTTTGCCCGCCATGCAGTTCCACAAGTTCGGCCGTATCATCAATATGGCCAGTGTAAGCGGCATCAAGGGTCTGCCCGGTCAGACCAACTACTCAGCCGCCAAGGGCGGTATCATTGCTGCTACCAAGGCTTTGGCTCAGGAAGTTGCTAAGAAGAACGTCACCGTCAACGCTCTGGCTCCTGGCTTTATCAAGACCGATATGGTAGAGGGTCTCGACGAGGCTACTCTCAAGAAGACCATTCCTGCAGGCCGTTTCGGTCAGCCCGAGGAGGTTGCCGAGGCTGTCGCCTTCCTCGTTTCACCCATGGCAGGCTATGTTACCGGCAATGTAATCTCCATCAACGGAGGACTTTATACTTGATAACGGTTAACAGCCTCACCCCCAACCCCTCTCCCGTGGGCGAGGGGAGTCCCAAACGACCTAACAACAATGTTCAATGAATAAAAGAGTCATTTTATTTTTCATCCTGTCATTTTTTATTCTGTCGTTTTCTTGTGCAGCAGAAAGACTGTTTGTGTTCGAACGCAGCACCAACAAGAATTATATCTGCTACGATGTGAATATTAAGGATGGAAAATTAAACACCAAGGAGCCTGTACACGCTTACTGGATTAGAGCCGAGGAGGGTGGAGAGAAGAAGGAACTCAGTTACCTTCAGTTCAACTTTGCTTTCGGCTATAAGGTTGACAGCAAGAAGGCCGACGAGGTTACCATCCACCTTACGCCCTATAAGAATCTGCCCATCCGTATCACCAAGCGCGGTGGCAAGTGGATAGCTCTCGTTACTATGGAAGGTCAGGAGATGGTAGTCAGCAAGTTCTTTGCCCAGATGAAAGGTGAGTCCCTTACCTGTCTGTATGTAGATGTTACGGGCACTGTCAACGGCAAGACCGTAACCAAAAGGATAAATAACAAGAAATAAGGCCTCCTCGCTAACCACTAACCGCTAATCGCTAACCAAATTCTGAATGAAGAAAGAATTAACTGATATAACCGAGGTACGTGTTAAGTTCAGCGAGATGGATGCCATGCTGCGCGTATGGCATGGCAACTACGTCAAGTATTTCGAGGACGGACGCGAGTCCTTTGGTCGTCACTATCCCGGTATAGGCTATGAGGTCATGCTGGCCGCCAATGTCCCAGCCCCTGTATATGATGTTCACGTGCGCCACCTCGCACCCTTGGGTATGAACGACATAGCCGAGATACATACCACTTATGTACGCAAGCCCGGAGCCCGTTTGGATTTCAAGTATCAGATTTTCCGCAAGTCCGACGGCGTCCTCTGTTGCGAAGGCAGTACCACTCAGCTTTTCATCGACCCACAGGGAGAGCTGATGCTCGAGGAGCCGCAGTACTTTTCCGATTGGAAAAAGAAATATCTTCTATAGAAATAAATTAAGAGACCACTTCACATTTTTTCAGTGGTCTCTTTTTTTCTTTCTGCTCCCGTCGCATGTTCATTATAGTGGCGTCAGCGGATATACGATGTTCACGATAAATATATTGGCAGCCAGGATGATGAGGTTCATCAGCAATCCTATGCGCATGAAGTCGCTGAAGCGGTAGCTGCCCGGTTGTCCCAGTAGGAACCTCACCATACAGTGCAGCACGCCCGTATGCATCAGTCCTGCCACCACCACAAACAGAACGCCCACGGTTACTACCGACGTGCTGCTGAAGCCCGAGAAGGCCTCCTTCGCATCCAGAACGCCTGTTACGAAGAGTACGCCTATAGCCCCCAGAAATACCCAGTCCGAGCGCAGTTTCGTAAATAGCAGTACGCTGAACATGCCCAGCACCGTAACGATAGTGATCCAGGCATCCAAGCCAAAGCCTAAGAACAAAAAAGTGTCCATTAGTATAGTTAGTTTAGTTAGTTAAGCACTCCTTTCATTGCAAAAATGTGTATTTTTGCCGATACCGACAAGAAAATGCCCTTTATTCTTTTTCTGTGATGTCAGTTATTTTACAAACTGGATGGTGAAGCGGGTCAGGTGGTCGATGGGGTCTGTGAGCAGACTGAATGTACAGCCGTGAGCCGTCAGGATATCTCGAATGAGCAGCAGACCCAGTCCTTGGCCTTGCGGTTTGGTGGAGTAGAAGGGGGTAAAGAGATTCTGGGCCACCTCGGGTGAGATGCCATTGCCGTTGTCCGTGATGGTGAGTTGGGTTGGCGCAGTTGTGATAACAACGTGTCCGCCTTTTTCTTTTATACTCTCGATGGAGTTTTTTACAATATTGATGAGGACTTGCTGGAAAAGGACAGTGTCCAGTCGGACGGGCGCAGCTTCATCGGTAAGGTCGAACTCTAAGCGGACATTTGCCGTTGTACAGAGGCTCTCGAGGAAGGGCCGGCAAGCATCTACTTCTTCGCTAAGGTCGCAGAGTTGTAACTGCGGTTTCGGAATCTTCACCACTTGTGCAAAGCGTGTAACAAAGGCAGAGAGGGCCTTCAACCGTTCTGCTTCTCCGTCGGCAAGGCTTCCGATGATTCCTGCCACACTGTTATTTACCTCGTGGGCAATCATGCGTATAACGCGTTCGTAGGCTGCTTTCTCGGCTTGTCGCACCTCGTCGGTCAGTGATTCTATCAAGTAGAATGGATGTTGGAATCCACGGTCGGGGAAAGACAGATAATTGATGCGGAACAGTTGTGGCTCGCCAGGCAGGCGGATGGTTGTTTCTTGCCCGAGGGGCAACTTGCGCATAGCCTCCTCTACAGAGGGCGACATCATCTGTTGTGCCGCTGGGTTCATAGAAGTAACCTTACCGTCTATGTCGCACTGAACGATACCCATGGGCGAGGCGTTGATAAGCAGACTCAGGAATGTGTATTGCTCCTCCAGCGACAGATGTTCGCTGCGCAGGCGACTCAGCAACTCATTAAATGTACGTACAATGATGTCTGCCTCGTGCTGACCCACGGGTGCCAGTCGTGTGGTTAAGTCCAGATCTCGTACCAGTTCAATACCGCTCACCAGCGTATCGTATGGGCGTAGTGTCTTCTGGTAGAAGAACCACAGATAGAACACCAACAGCACCACATAGCCCTCCGTAACGTAGAACAACCGTGGATGGCTGTGGAACGTACCGTATAGTGCCACTGCCGTCAATGCTGCAATGGCCAAAGCTAACAGAAGAAAATAATATCTTAGCTTCATAATGCTCAATGTTCAATGACTACAGTCCGTGCTTCTCTATTTTCCTATACAGTGCGCCGCGACTGATTCCCAACTCCTTGGCCACGAGCGAGAGGTTGCCGCTGTGCTTGGCTATGCAGGCAGCTATGGCATTACGCTCAAGGGTTGAGAGAGATGCTCCAGCCACGGCCTCACCCCCGTCCCCTCTCCCGTGGGCGAGGGGAGTTGAATGGTGTGAACCTGTTTCAAAGCTATTCTGAAAGTCTTGGGCAGACAGATAGAAGTTCCCCTCGCCTACGGGAGAGGGGGTTGGGGGGAGGCTAGAGAGACCACTTCTCATCAATACAGCTCTCTCCACCAGGTTCTTCAGTTCGCGGATGTTGCCCGGGAAGGGTAGTGTTTGCAGGTAGGCGATGGCATCTTCAGAAACGCTTACTGGTTGTATCTTGTTGGTAGCACACGCTTTCTGAATAAAGTAATCCACCAGCAGAGGGATGTCTTCGCGACGCTCACGCAGGGGTGGCAGGTGTAGGTTGATAAGGTTGATGCGGTAGAAGAGATCCTCGCGGAATGTATGTTCCTCTACCATCTGTCGCAGGTCTGCATTGGTGGCGCATACCACGCGTACATCGGTTCGGCGAGTATGGCTGTCACCCAGCACCTCGTAAGTCTGATCCTGTAGCACGCGTAGCAGTTTTACCTGACTTGCCAACGACAACTCACCTATCTCATCCAGAAATATGGTGCCACCTTTGGCTAATTCGAAGCGACCTACGCGGTCGGATGTGGCGTCGGTGAAGGAGCCTTTCTTATGGCCGAACATCTCACTCTCGAACAGTGAGGTGGAGATGCCTCCCAGATTTACCTTCACGAATGGCCCGTTGGCCCTGCTGCTCTGTCGGTGAATAGCCTCGGCTATCAATTCCTTGCCCGTTCCGCTCTCACCCGTAATCAGTACTGGTGCATTCGTAGGTGCCACACGGGAAACGGTAGAATAAATATCAGATAAGGAAGGCAGTTTCACTCCTAATCCCTCTCCCGCGTGCGAGGGGATTCCCTGAGATTTATTTCTCTCCTTTCTCACGGGAGAGAGGCTGGGGGAAAGGCTTCTTGCGGTCTCTATTCTCTCCAGTAGCACCCCATTGTCCCATGGCTTGGTGATAAAATCGAAAGCACCGGCTCTCATGCCCCGTACAGCCAGGTCGATTGTACCCCATGCAGTCATCAGGATGCACGGCACGTCGGGACGGAAAACCTTTATCTGTTTCAGCAAAGTGAGACCTTCCTCGCCGTCGTTAGAAGCGGTGCGATAGGTATTATAATTCATATCCATCAGCACAAGCTCCACAGCAGGATTGTCTCGAATCACCTGTATAGCTGCTTTGGGTTCCTCGGCCAGTGCCACCTCATACTCGTTGCGTTCCAGTATGAGTTTCAGCGTGAGGCGTATGTTTTTATCGTCGTCAACTACGAGTATCATCCTTTCAAGTTGAAAAATGAAAATTATATATTTATGTGTGCAAAGTTAGTATTTTATAAGATAATAGTCAAGAAAATACTCTTTAATCTTCTCTCAATGATTCCGTAATTTCGCTCCGGCAGATACGCCACGCTGGTATGGCGGTGCCAATGAGGACGGTACATAATACAAAAAGGTACACGCAGAGAGAGACTATGGGGAAGTGGGTCTCTATGCTGTCGAACCAATAGTGGACGACTGGGTTTTCGTCGAATTCTTTCTCGTAGGAGTCTCCAGAGATCTGATACTGGAAGTAGATTGCGCAACCGATGAGGACGCTGACCGTTGTTAGTATCCATGCCTCGCGAATGAAGCCCCAGAAGACGCTCCTGCGCGTAGCACCAAAGGCCCTTTTAATGCCTGCTTCTTCCCTACGCTGGCGTGTGTACATCAGTATGGTGCCGAAAACGCCAAGTGCTAAGTTGATAGCGAAAAATGCAGCCATAAGCACGTTCCTGTGCATAAGACGGCCGTCACATCTCCCAGATAAGAAATCCTGTCTTTCCCGAACTGACTCTATCTTACGTATGTAGCAATGTTCAGTTGTAAGGTTTTTCCGTTGTTCATACTCACACTTCTCTCTGAATTGTTCTGGACTGACACCATCACGCAAACGGACAATGACGGGCATGTTGGTCATTGGCATTCTGAGTGTAGAACAGATGTAGCAGTTGGTATGGTCTTTGTCCCCCTCGTAGCTGCGCACATCTTCCACAACAGCACGGATATGATACTTTCTGGTCTCGTCCAGTCCTACATTATATAATTCGATTGTTCGACCTGCTACATCGGTTTTCCCAAAGGCAGCTAATGCCAGTGTACGCGAAAGGATAATGCTTTTGTCCTCCTCGCAGTCATTCGTCAGTTCGCTGAGGGGAACTGTTGGTGTCAGTGATGGGATGTTGTATGCTCTGAATATCGGAGATTCACGTTGGAAATATATGGTCGGGAATCGAATACAAGTGCTGTCTCCTGTTTTTAGATATGATTGGCCCAAATCAAAGCCTGGGGCAGAATAGACGGAACGGAAAGCCACCTCCACGTCCTCTATCTCCTGAACCTTCTTCAGCAGGATTTCCTCCTC
>JAEEGL015319930.1_pt1 | contig 32924 bp, 30 predicted proteins | sample 9134231 | NCBI WGS metagenome assembly JAEEGL01 (sample SAMN16246548, study PRJNA631951) | gut metagenome | biome: gut microbiome; feature: rumen; material: fiber-attached | host: Bos | place: Iran: Karaj | collected 2018-10
CCGGAGAATATTTTTGCGTTCTCGTAGATGATTCTTTTGGCTCATCATCGGACTCCATAGTGAGAATGACGGCCTTGACGGGTTGTTCTTCGTGATGATCTTCGTGTTTTTCGACTGGTTTTTCGTCTGCGGCTTCTTCCTGATGTTCCTCTGCTTGAAGATCCTCACTTTTAGGTTCGGTTTCTGGTGCTTCGTCTGATTCTGCTATGGACTCTTCGGGTCTGTCTTCGTAGTGTTCGTCTACTTCTTGAGTACTTTCATGTTCCTCGGCTGAACCATCGTCCGCAGGTTCTTCTTCGACGGCTGATTCTTCTTCCGGTTCTTCTTCCGGACCATCAAAATCTTCGACTGGTTCTGAAGCGTAATCGGAGACTTCCTCATCAATTTCTTCGCGGAGGTCATTTTCGTCTTTCGTGGCGTCAGATTGTTCTATTGTGTCAATTCTTTCGTCACCTTCCCTGTTGTTTGTTTCTTCGTCAGAAAAGCGGTCGTCTTCTCGATCGTTCTCTGGCTCGTCGGCTTCGCGAGGGCCGGTATTGTTCGCGATATTTTGAGATAAATTACGTAATTTTTCTTCCATGGTTATATCAATTTTAGCATAAAAACTTTGGAAGTGGTATAATGTTTTTTATGAAAAGTGTGGAGGAGGAGAGTGTTGTTCTGAAGCCTAGTGATTTTGTGCATTTGCATAACCATACGCACTATAGTTTATTGGATGGCCTCACGAAGATTCCGGAATTAGTCGACTTTGTTAAGACGCACGGTATGGAAGCGGTAGCAGTGACGGATCACGGTACAATGTCTGGGTTGGTAGAGCTATATAAAACTTGTAAAGATAATGGTATTAAACCGATTTTGGGTTTGGAAGCATATGTTGCGGCGCGTAATCTTGAAGATCGAGACCCGGCGTATGATAAACAACGTTTTCACATCACTCTTCTTGCGATGAACGACAAAGGTTTTGAGAATCTTTGCCGGTTAATGAGTAATGCCGAGATAAACGGAAAATACTATAGACCACGCACTGACCATAAAGATATGGAGAAGTATAGCGAAGGTGTGATTTGTCTTTCGGGATGCGCAGGATCGGAGATTAGCGAAGCATTGCGGGCGGGAGACGAGAAACGAGCAATTGAACTGATCGAATGGCACAAAAAAGTCTACGGTGATCGGTTTTATCTTGAAATGCAAGACCATGGGCATCCAGATTCGCCGACGCATTGGAAAGAACAAGAAAAGATTAACAATTGGCACATGGCGCATGCGAAGGAGCTTGGTGTACCATTAGTAGTGACGTGCGATGCGCACTACCTGAAGCACGAAGACCAGGAAGCACATGAGGTGTTGCTGTGTGTGGGGACGGGCTCGAATTTGTCAGACACAAACAGAATGAGTCTAAAGGAGTTTGAGCTTCATGTGATTCCGCCTGAAGACATAATAAAACGTTGGGGAAAGACTTGTCCTGAAGCAGTTTTGAATACTAAAAGGATTGCGGATCGGTGTAACGTAGAGTTGCAACTCGGGCGTATCTTGATTCCTAAATTCCCCGTTCCAGAGGGCGAGACAGATAAGAGCTATCTTGACAAGTTGGTGTTTTCTGGTTTGGTATTTAGATACGGCGGAAAAACTGAAGACGATGCTGCAAAATTGTCGATTTCAGAATGTCGCAAGATATTGGAAAAGATAGACGAAGGGCGAGACGAGACACATAAATTGCTGCCAAGGATTGATTACGAGCTTTCAGTGGTTGATAAGATGGGCTATAATGGGTATTTCTTGATCGTTTGGGATTTTATTAACTGGGGTAAGAAGAAAGGGATCGTTTATGGTCCTGGGCGTGGTTCGGCGGCTGGTGCGCTGCTTGCGTATGCGTTGAGGATTACGGAGCTAGATCCGATGAGATACGATCTTCTGTTCGAGCGGTTTTTGAACCCAGACCGTATTTCAATGCCAGATATTGATACCGATATTCAGGATACGCGTCGTGATGAAGTAATTGAATATTGCACTGAGAAATACGGTAAAGGTCGCGTATCAAATATTGCGACCTTCGGCAAAATGATGGCGAAGAACGCCGTAAGGGATGTGGCGCGTGTGTTGGAAGTGCCTTACGCGGAGGCAGATAGGCTAGCCAAACTTGTGCCGGATCCAGTGATGGGGCACCATGTGCATCTGTCGGATGCAATTCGCGATGTGCCAGATCTTAAGAATGAGTATGAGACCAATCCGACATCGAAGGAAGTCCTAGACTTTGCGAGCAGGCTAGAAGGTACGATTCGCGGTCATGGCGTACATGCGTGTGGTGTAGTAATCGCGCCGGACGATCTTGTAAAGTTTGTCCCGTTAGAGGTTTCAGCTAAGGGCCCGATTGCTGCGCAATTCCCGATGGGAACGATCGAAGAGCTGGGACTTCTCAAAATGGACTTCCTTGGACTGTCGAACCTTTCGGTAATCAATAATGCGCTTAGAATGATTCATAAAGTGTACGGTGATGACGTGGATATGTACTCGGTTCCTCTTGACGATAAGCTTACATATGAGTTGTTCCAAAGGGCTGATACGACTGGCGTATTCCAGCTCGAGTCGGCGGGCATGAAGCGATATCTGAAGGATTTGAAGGCTGACCATTTCGAAGATATTATCGCTATGGTGGCACTTTATCGTCCCGGACCGATGCAGTTTATTGATTCGTTTATTCGGCGAAAACATGGCGAGGAAAAGATTACATATTTACATCCTGGGCTTGAGAATTCGCTTAAAAATACCTACGGGATTCTGATTTATCAAGAGCAATTCATGCAGATTAGCCGTGAGTGGTGTGGCTTTACCGGTGGCCAGGCAGATACGCTTAGAAAGGCCGTCGGTAAGAAGAAAGTCGATCTTATGAACAAGGTCAAGCCACAGTTTATTGAAGGCGCAATAAAAGTCGGCGGAGCAACCGAGGAAATTGCGGAGGAGTTTTGGCGTGAGCTTTTGGACTTCGCTAACTATTGTTTTAATAAGAGCCACGCTGCATGTTATGCTCTAGTGGCTTATTGGACGGCATATCTCAAGGCGCACTATCCTGATGCGTATATGGCGGCATTGATGACGTCGGATATGCGTTGGACAGACCGTTTGGCTATTGAGATAGCCGAATGTAAGAAGATGGGTCTTAAAGTTTTAGGCCCAGATATCAATGAAAGCTTTGGTGATTTTGGTATCGTAAAAGGTGAGAAAACGATTCGCTTTGGTCTTTCTGGCATCAAAGGCGTAGGAAAAGCGTTGGTTGAAGAAAAAGTAATTCCAGAGCGAAAATTGAATGGGCCTTTCAAGAGTGTGTGTGATTTTGCAAAACGTGTAGATTCGACGAAATTCAACAAGAAAGCGTGGGAATCGACTATTAAGACTGGTGGTTTTGACAGATTTGCAACACGAAGTGATTTGCTGTTTAATCTTGAGAATATTCAAGCGTATGGCGCAAAAATGCAAAAAGATGCAGCATCTGGCCAGACTGATCTATTTGGTGCGTTTGGTGTGGCGGCCGAAATTCCAGAAGTCGAGATCAAACCATCGCCGACACAGGCAAGCGAAAAGGAACAGTTGTTGTGGGAACGTGACCTTATGGGGCTTTATATTTCTGCACATCCTTTGGATAAATACGATAAATATTTTGATGAACAGACGCATTCATATTCCCTTGTGAACCAAGAAAATGATGGGAAAGGTGTTGTGATTGGTGGGATTATTACGAGCGTGCGGACGATTTTGACTAAGAGTAATACTAAAATGGCGTTTGTAAAGATAGAAAATAAAACTGGTGAGCAGGAAGTAATCGTGTTTCCGAATGTGTTTGAGGAATATGGGGGGAAGCTGGTGCAAGATAATGTTGTAAAAATTACTGGAAAAGTAAATGCGAGGGATAAGAGCGGCAATATTGTACCAGATGTGAAGGTATTGATGGATTCTTGTGAAGTAATTTCTGATGATACGTTAGCGAATTATAAAGAGACTGGAACTACTCTTCCGCCACCTAAAGACGTGTCGGGATTTGGCGGACGACGTCGTAGTCAAACAACGGCGGAGCGCGTATCTAGTAAGGGGCGGTTTAAGGAGAGTGCTCCGCTAACAGAAGTACATCGAGTTGTCGAGGCGCCGAAGGATACGCGAAAAGAGAAGGTATATGTGCTTGTGAAAGAACCAAACAATGTCGATTTGCTTTCAGATATAAAGAGGATATGTGATAACAACCTTGGGATGCAAGATATAATTTTGGTTTTACAAGACGGTGAAGAGAAAAAAGCTCTTAAGATGCCGTTTAGAGTGGAGTCTAATGAAAATTTCGTGGCTGATATGACGAAGCTTGTCGGAGAAGATTGCGTAAAGATTAAATAAAAAAACACCCCGACGGGGTCGGGGTGAATGTTGTTATAGGATTAAAGTTCTTCGCCGTAACGGGTGAATTGGTGTTCCCAATCCACATATTCGGCGAAAGGACTTTCTTCTTCGAGAAGATGTTCGTAGCCAGGGGCTCCGTAGGGGCTGAACGCGCGGTCGTCGATGACCACTGCTGTGCCGTCAGGCATATTTTCATACAGCCACTGAGCGAAGTCCTTGGGGACCCGGATGCTTCCGTCGCTCATGTGGGCACCGAGAATCTGATGATCTCTTTTCTCGGGCTCAAAGTACTCGAGTGCACTGTGGATGTAGATCTTTTCGTTCAGATGCAGCAGATAGTAGTAGGTTGAATACTTTCCGACTTCTTCGTCTTTACGGCCGGTGATGTGGCGTGTACCGAGAGGCGTGAAATAGCCTTTCGATTCGTTGCCAGTGATGCAGGCGCAGTCAGCAATCAGTTTACCATCTCGGAACAGCCAAAGGTGAGAACCTGTTGCTTCGGGGTTGGTGGGATCGTACCCACGGCCGCCGAGTGTTATGTAGATTAGGTCTTCATAATCACTGTTCCTATAGATCGTTTCCAAATCGGCCATGTAATACAGAGTGTAGCCGATATTGTAGGGCCAGTTCTGGACTTGGAACATCCAGGCGAAAGTATCGCCCACAATTCCGTTCGGAGTGAGGCCGTATTTCTTCTGAATGTTCTTGACTGCCTGTCCGGTTTTGGGGCCAAACTTGCCGTCAATCTCAACGTTTTCGCCGTACAACACCAGGGATTCCTGGAGTGATGTGACGACGGTGGCATCGTGCTGCCAGAAGCTCGGAAAACCGATGGTGTACTCATCGAGGTAGCTTTCGGCTTTGGCGACACCGAACGATGACAGCAGGACGAAGATTCCGATGATGATGGCGATGACTATCGCCACTTCGATCAGGGCTACGCCGAGCTTGATAAGATCCCTTTTACGGGAGTTGTTGGTTGCCTGCGCGGGGTCGTTGAACCAGTGGCCATACGGCTTGTGAGATGCGAAAATCTCGCAGGGGCAGATGAACTCTTTGGTTTTTTCCATGATATTTTCCCTCCCTAAATATGATGGTTTTTTGAATCCTTGATTTAAGGTGCGTATCTATCACTATTGATGAGATACATTTTAATTATAGCATAAACGGTATAAAAAGTCAATAGATACTGGTGTTGCCGCTTTCTTCCTAAGGTTGATCCAATATTTTTTATTAGGGCTTACGGTCGGATGCTCTTTTTGACATCCCTAGTCTCGGCCGAGGATGTTATACGCTGGGAGTTCTGGAAAGATTGTCCTTTTCGGACAACTTTCTTGGTTCAGTCAGGAATATACGTCGTCATCCTCGCAGGTTAGAGGATATCAAGAAAGAACATCCTTCCCGCGACTAAAATCAAATGATTTTATCTTGGAGCGCGGAAAACACCGGCAAAAAAGCCGCAGATGGAGCCAAAGAGATGGCCGAACTTAGTCTTTAGATTTAGTTTTAGATGTATCTTTTTCATCTTTTAAACCGAATTTTTTAGCGACAACAGAGACGACAGCGTCTTTGACTGCTCCTGTGGTGGTAGTGGCGTCTTTTTTGATGGATTTGGCGGTAGAAGTGGCGGTTTTAGAGATGTCGTCGACAGTGTCAGACGCCTTGTTGACTATGTTGTTTCCCTTCTTAGCCATACGCTCGACTTGTTTCATGATGTGTTTTGCATCTCTGGAAAGGTCAAGAAGCTTCGTGAGAAGCAAAATCCCTAATACTAGGAACACAAAAAGCGTTAGAGATAGGATTGATACGATAATCCATTCTGCTGTGTTCATGTTGATTTTGCCTCCTTAATTGAGATTAGTTATTTTTGATGAACTCGCGAAGTTCGTCCGCGTATGGTTCGTTATCCAAGGTATACTTAAGTTGAGCCAGAGAGTAGTTTTGCGGGTCACCAGTAGTCATCCATAGACCATTGGTTTGCTTTGCGTAGACGTGCTTAGACGGGACAAGTTTAGCAATGGCTTCAGCAAGCCAGAGTTCGTCATCTTTGCCGGTGTTCTCTGGGATAAGGTGAGCGAAAATTTCTGGAGTAAGGAGATAACGGCCGTAGGAGGCTAAGTCTGATGCGGCTTCTTCTGGTGCTGGCTTTTCGACGAGACCATGAAGCATCTCAGTCTTTTCGTCATAATCTACTGAGGCATATTTCTTGATTTCTTCGTGCGGAACAAGTTGGCAGCCAATAATAGCAAGGGCGTCTGGGTGTTTTTCAAAAGAATCCATAAGATCTTTTACGGCTGAAGGGCCATAGACGACGTCATCGGAATAAATGGCGATGAATGCTTCGTCATGATCGATAAGACCGCGTGCGCTTGCGATTGGTGAACCATTACCATATGGTAGAGTTGGGTCTTGGACAATGATGGTGATTTTGGGGAAAGCAAGAACTTCTTCGACGCTTGCGAAACGATCTTGCTTGCCCTGTGAATAAAGCTGTTTTTTGGCTTTCTCGGCGGGGTTATTGAAATAATCTTCGTAGATGCTCTTTCCTTCTGGAGTGACGACGAGGATGATTTCTTTGATGCCTGCGGCGAGACATTCTTCAATGACAAGTTGGATAACTGGGCGATTGCCTATTGGAAGCATGCCTTTAGGTACAGTTTTGGTTATTGGCAGGAAGCGACTAGCGAATCCGGCGTCAGTGATAACGGCCTTGGTTGGGCGTTTGTATTTCATATAGTAATAACTCCTTGAGCCTTTATTCTAGCATTATTTAGAACGTTTGACAATTTTCTTGCCCTTGGCTTTGGCGGCCTTTTCGCGACGTTTACGCGTTTTGGCGGCCAAGCTAGCAGATTCACGGCGAGCGGCGCGATCTTCGATCTTTTGAGCGCGGTTGTGGACGCCGTAGAAGAGGCTACATGTACCGATGATTAGGAGATAGACACCAAAGAAGCGGACGAAGAAGTCGCCAGAGTTGAAGACAATGATGCCCATAATGGCGCCAAACATGCCCCCGAAGACCCATGTAAAGCGATCGGTCGGATCGATGGTGGCACGGAAGCCAGCGATAATTTCAAAGAAGCCGCGAAGGAAGGTGTAACCGGCAATAATATAGAGGTGCCATGTACTATCCTGGGTAATTGTAAAAAGGAGAGCTAGGGCGACTACGGCATCAATAATAGCAAGCGATACGGAAATAGCCCAACCCGTTTTCTGGCGTGCGCGATAAAGTGCGTTAATGAACTCTAGGATGGAGAACGAAAGAAGGAAGATACCGACGAGAGTAATCATGTATGATATATCTCGTCTCATATTAAAGAGAGAGATTGCGCCAAAAGCGAGCGCAACGAGGCCCTTAGTAATGAAGAGTAGCCAGTGGCTATCGATATATTTACGGTTGATGTGTGCCATGTGTGTTTTCCTTATTCGTTAAATTTGATGGACTGTAAGATGTTGTCAAAATCTTGAGCGGCTTCTGGTGTTGTCTTGTCGCACTCTAGAGTGACGACTTTGTCGCGTATCTTGAAGATAACGATGGTGCCAGTGAGATTGTTGGGTAGCTGACCATCGTAACGATTGGCAGTGATACTAGTATCAGGAAGTTGGATGATTGAAAGTTTGAGTTTGCCTGAGGTGACCAAAGAGCCGTAGCGGTTGTTGGCAGTCTCGAAAGATTCGGACCTGATGAGTACGCGTACATTGTATGGCTGATTTTGGCTGACAGGAGGAACACCGTTAGGATCTGAATCAAGATAGGCTTCGTAGTCGCCGCCTTTAGTGGCATCCTTAGCGATGTAGGAATTCCAGGTTTTCGGATATTTGAAGCTCAAACGACCGTAATCGTCTGGACCAGTAAAGGTACTATATGGGATCTTTTCGCGTTCGGCAAATTTAGCCTCGAGGCTGTCGGTGATTTCTTTTTCTTTTGCTACGAGTGCGGCGGCGACTTGGCCGTCTACATCGGTTTTAGCGATTTGATATTCGTTGTAAAAATAGACTGCCAGAAGTAGAGCGCCGACAAGAAGTAGGACTAAAAGGATGATGACAATGGTTTTGATGAGTGAATTTTTGATGCTGCGATTGAGCTTATCGACTCCAGACGGAGCGACGGAAGCATGGGCGGCGTTTGGGTTGTTGGGGTTAGTACCTGGTGCGGCAGCTGTTGGCGGTGCAATTGGTGGCATAGCAGAAACAGGTTGGTTAAACATATTTTAATATTAACATTAGCGGTTAAAAATGTAAAGTTAGGATTTGGCAAAATCCTTGTTGATGACTTCAATGTTGTTTTTTAGTGTGTCTAGGTCCTTTTCGATTTCTTTGGCAAGCTTAACGGCATCCTTGTACCTAGACTCGGCTTCGTCGAGACTGAAATCGTCAGAGTAGAACCATTGGACTTCGGTGTTTAGTTTGGTAATTTTATCGTTTATCGACATGTTCGATCCTCGCAGTTATTAATTTATCGTGCGTTGTGATTTTTACAATATTTCCAGGGGATAGATTACCCGAAAGGATGGCGTAGCCTTGCTTGAGGATATGCTCGGGGCTAAGCGAAGCAAGGATTTTTTGCTGATTTTTGGCTTCATCTTTCGCATTTTTAATACGCGCTCTAATAGCTTCACTGACAGAGGTGATCGTGGTTAGATTTGTATTTTTGATGGTGCCAATATAATGAGCGACGAACTGTAAGGTATGCGTCAAATTGTCCTGGATTCTGGCAACTTCTACGGTTTTATCGCGAGAAAGTAGCTCGGCTGCGTTAGTGGGCGTGCTGGCACGAATATCGGCGACAAGGTCGGCTAGGGATTCGTCGATTTCGTGGCCGATGCCGGTGATAATTGGAATACGAGAACTTGCGATTTTGCGGGCGAGAGTCTCGTCGTTGAAGACTGCCAAATCGTCTTTGGAGCCACCGCCACGGAGAATAGCTACAATTTGGACATTTCCCTGTTCGTTGAAATAGTCGATAGCGCGACAGATTTCTTCAGAGACTCCAAGGCCTTGGACGCCGCAATTTGCGACTTTGAGTGTGAGCCCGCCCCAACGATTATTGAGAATTTTGCAAAAATCAGCATAGCCGGCGGAAGTAATAGAAGAAACGACACCGATAGTTTGGAGGTTTTCTGGAATTGGGCGTTTCTTGGCTGGGTCGAAGAGGCCTTCTTTTGCAAACTTTTCCTTAAGGAGCTCGAAGGCTTTTTTAATGCTGCCCTCACCTTTTGGCAAGATTTTCTGGATAGTGATAGAAAAACGACCGGCCTTAGTAAGGTGAGGTGTACCACGAACTATGACCTGCATACCGTCTTCTAGCGGGACGTGCAATTGATAGATAGTAGTGAAACAGTTAACGGTGCTGGCTTCGTCTTTTAAATCGAAAAAAACCCAGCGATTCTTGCTGGTTTTGAATCCAGAAACTTCACCCTCGATTTCGACGGCCGGGAAGGCGTAGTCTAGGGTTTGATTTGCTACTTCGAGGAATTCCGATACAGAGAAACGAGGAGTGAGATCCATGTAATTATAATAACATATGTGGTATAATTTAGATTATGAAATATTTGGCAGTGTTAGGGAGACTTCCGGAGCTATCGCTAGCGGAATTGATGAGTTTGTATGATGACGTCGAGCCACAAGGAAAAGAATTGGCGGTTTTCGAGAGTGTAGAAAAGCCCGAGATCGACAGGCTGGGCGGAACGATGAAACTCGCAGAGGAGCTACCAGAAGGCTTCAATTATTTAATTGATGCACTAACGGATTTGCCAGAAGGTAAGATTACTTTAGGCGTTTCAGATTATCGCCGCAAAACATCAGCGCGTAAGGCGCAAGGTGAAGCATTGAAAATCAAGAAGATTTTACAGAGGCGTGGACGTTCTGTTCGGGTTCTTGAAAATAAACTTCCAGTTTTGTCAACGGCAACTTCGCATCATAATCAGCTTGCGGAAAAGAAAAATCATGTTGAAATTATAATGACAGATTTTGGGAATTTCAACTTGATTGGCGTACAGAATATTTCCGAATATGCAAAACGAGATCAGGCTCGTCCGGCTAGAGATGCAAAGGTAGGCATGTTGCCACCGAAGCTGGCGCAGATTCTGATTAATCTTTCTGGAATACTTCCTGAGGGCGCTAAGGTTTTGGATCCGTTCTGCGGAACCGGTGTGGTGCTTCAGGAGGCTTTTCTGATGGGCTATCAGCCTTATGGTACAGATTTGTCTGAACGGATGGTGGATTATACCAAGCGGAATCTTGATTGGATTGGTTGTAAGAATTGTATGGTCGAATGTGGGGATGCCATGAAGTTTGAGTGGGCGAAACCAATTGATGCGGTGGTGGCTGAAGCATTTCTCGGCCAGCCGATGAGCCAACCCCCAGCAGATATTAAGCTAAAACAAGAAAAAATGCGTTGCAAAGACATAATTAGTGGTTTCTTGAAGAATCTTTCTGAGCAGATAGGAAGTGGCACGCCGGTCGTGCTCGCGATACCTGCATGGTTGAGGCCGAACGGTGATTATTCTAGGCTGAATATCCTTGACGAGGTGGAAGATATGGGGTATAATGTGAAAAAGTTTATTAACTTGGGCCAGAGTAGCCTTCTTTATTTCAGAGAGGGGCAAGTCGTGGCTCGAGATATAATAGTATTAAGGAAGAAATAAAATGTCACATGTCAAAGCGGGTGGAACCGCTAAGAACGTCCACAACAATGCCGGCCAACGTCTTGGTGTCAAGCGCTTTGGCGGCCAAAAAGTTAAGGCTGGTGAAGTCCTCGTTCGCCAAACTGGTTCGACTAAGCTTGCCGGTGAAGGCACTTACATGGCTCGTAACTTCACGATTCATGCTGCAAAAGATGGCGTAGTTACCTTTGTAAAGACAAAAAAGAGTCATTTCTCTGGTAAGTCGGTACCACGCGTTCGTGTTGAAGTTAGATAATTAGAAAAACTTCCCTTAGGGGAAGTTTTTTGATGTGAGCGAGGCTTAATGTGGGATAGGTGTGATCGAGGTCGATATGAGTGTATTTTAGAGGTCGGTAAAGGGCTAGTGCTTGACAAATAGTGTAAAATGGTGTATAATATGTATGAGCATTGAGAAAGCTCGTACTTTGAAAGGAGAGACAAGAGAAATGTTGACCAAGACTGAGACGACTGCTACCATCATCGTGCTTGACCCTGATCTGATGAACGAGATCAAATCCCTGAAAGAGAAGTTTCTCGCTGTCGAGGAAGAGATCCAAGCCCTTATGTACAGGGCTAAGACCATGGACGAGCTTCGCTGCACAGAGCAGAAGTTTATCGCCTTGGTCAAGGAGCGCCATGCGTTGGTGCTTCGGTGTTGGGATTGGGCGCGCAAGCACCATACTGACAAGATCTTCACTGATCTGGATGAACTCTTCAATCTTCAGGAGAAGCTTGTCAAGGACATTGCCGCCGCTCATGCGAAAATCCTGCACGATATCGTCTACCGTTGCATGGGTTATCCCCACTGATCCGTTTCCTCTGTCGCCACGCCCCCTCTCCCCGAGAGGGGGTTTCCTTGTTACTAAAGATAAGATCACATCTAACGATGAGATGCGGTTTTTTGAGGTATCTGTGGGGCGCAATAAGCTATTATGCTTGACAAAAATATAGAAATGATTCATAATATAGATGAGCGTGGAGAAGCTCGTACTTTGAAAGGAGAAGACGAAAGATGAAGACTGAGACGGTTGCCGATTCTAATGTGTTCAATTCTGAACTGTCTGATCTGTTGCGGGATGTTCGGTTCTTGAAGGAGAAGTTCCTCGCTGTCGAGAAGGACCTTGATACGCTTCGGTACAAGGCTAATGCTACGATGGATGAACTTTCTCGTGCGGAACAGGCGCTCGTCGCCTTGGTCGAAGAGCGCCACACTTTAGCACTCCGGTGTCGTGGTTGGTCTCTTCGCCATCGCACCAGCGAAACCTTCACGGAATTGGACGACATGTTTACTCTTCAGGAGCGACTTGTCGGAGAAGTCGCTGCCGTTCACGAGGCTATCCTGAAAAGGAATGTGTACAGTAAGATGGGATATCCTTCCTGACGAGTTGCCACTCCAATGTTTTCTCTGCAAACTACCCCCCTCTAAGTGAGGGGGTTTCTTTTTGCCAAAGACCGTCCTAACTGGAGCGTGAATTATAATGATTAAATGTGATGATGTCGAAAAACGGGGAAACCCCGCCGGGGTGCGGCGGGGTGTGTGGGTGTGGGATGGGCTCAATTGAGCGAGATGGCGTCTGGGGATGCGTACAAGACGTAGTATGTCTTGGTCTCGTTTTCTAGCCGCTTGGCTTCTAATACTTGCTCTCTGTACATTTCGTATCTGACCGGAGTTTCCCTATATTCTACTATACGGGGTGCTGATCCATCAGTCGTGAACTTAACGGAGATATCGTTTGCTGTAGTTATAGATACTTTGATTGTTCCGTTTTCTTCGTAGTAGTAGCAGTGGCAACCAGTTAACGTGGCGACGGCGTACGTTCCATTGTCCATAGGATAGAGGTAGTGAATTGAGATCTGTTCGGATTCAATGTGCGTCACATAGGCTATATTGCCGTTGCGAGCAACGAACGACAGGGCGGCACAGGCGATGGCGGCAATCAGTAGGATTACAAACAGAGTAATGAGGAGTTTCCTGAAAATATGCCTTTTCCTCGGTCTGCTGCTGCGTCTTGATCCTTCGGGCAGCGATTCTTCTTCTCTCCTCCTGGAGACTTTGATGCTCAGCACCAGCAATAGGATGGAGCAGAGGAAGATTGCAGCCAGAATTGCGAAGAGCTCCGGCTTGCTACGGATGAAAAATTCGTTCAGTGTCAGCGTCATGGTGATACCCTCCCATTTTTAATGTGCGATTCATCGGCTATGAATCGTCTATGCTTTCATTATATCATACTTCTTATGTTTTGTCAATGTTATGAGAGATGAAAAGGCCCCGCTTTTAGGGCGGGGCTGGTTGGTTGTTTGGAGGTGATTCAGCGTCATGATAATTGGGCGTATCAACATTCGTCCGTGTCCAGTTCGACTTCGAACTCAAAACTACCTTCGCTGGTCAAGGGCTCGAAATTGGTCTTGGGATCTTCTTCGTCGGGCTTAATCTGTGCGCCTTCAAATTCGACATAGGCAATTCCGTTGCCCTCTTCGAGCCCGATTGTGACGATGTAATCCTCGACGGTCGTCGAGTCGTTCGGATCGACACCTTCGTAGATGTTGATATAGAATTCCAGGGTGTTGTCGGGCAGGAGCGGGTCAAAGAATGCTGTATATGGAACAAATGAGTATCGCCATAAAGAAATGGTTGTTGCATCCGGGAGTTTTGCAGTCGCATGATAGACAAGAGAGAATGTATCTTTGCGGAAATCGATACCAACGAGTTTGTAATCTTCGGGTTTGACGAGTGATTCGTGCGCCGTCAAGCTCTCGAAGAGCTCGTCGATATCTGCATTGTCTTCGAAAATGATGCATCCTTCGTCACCAGGCAGCATGAAGAGTTTTTCTTCGATGGGCCATTCTTCGAGCTCTTCTTCCTCCTCGAGCTCTTCTTCCTCTTCTTCGCTATTTGGTAAGCTTTCGAGATAGTCGGTATAAAGTGGCTCCAGCGGAAGCAGATCTCCTCTGTCGGACGAAAGGAAGATTTCGAGCTGTTGATGTGATCTGTTGAACGGATTGCTGATTTTGGCTATGTCGTTTGTGCGGATTATGAGATTCGGTTCGGTATGCTCATTGACGAGTTCGGGCCATCGTTTAGCATCTTGGGGACTGAGAGTACACTTGGGAGACGCGTTGTGGATGAACATCTGAAAAACACCTCCTATTAAAATACGAGCATGCTATCGTTCTAATAGCACGTTCTTGTTATTATAACATAATTATTTTATTTTGCAACAAATAAAGAATACCCCGCTTTGGTAGCGGGGTGGGAAAAAGGAACTACGGATTAGTGGTAACAAGCATAGATTTGCTTGATTCTTCTTTCATTGGCACTTTCTAATTCTCTGATTTTCTGATCTGCAAGTGCTCTGGCTTGTTCTGTCCTGCGTTCGGCTTTTGCTGTTATCGCTTCTTCTTCCGGGCAATCTAGACCGCCGGCGTTCGTTAATTCATGGATGAATGCGTTCATAATTCTGTCTGTTCTTGCGCGGTATTCCCTTTCGATTTGTTCTAGTGCGGCTTTGAATCTAGCATCATTTTGAGATAGGGCTGCTCTGATTTGTTTTTTGCGCCTTCTTGCTTCGGCCAGCGATTTAAAAATATTGATCATATGAACATCCTTCTTTCTAGCACGTCTTTTGGAGGTGTAATATCTTCGATGTTAAAAGAGTATGTCATTGCTTCATAGAACTATCGGTAGTTGAATTTGGGACATAGATTCTTTTTGCAAGCCTACTAATAGTTCTTTGTTTGAGTGTGATGTCTTGAATAGCTAGCGTCATATAGACACATACGGCAATCACTAAGAGAAAGAAGGTTAACCAAGTAAGTATTCCACCTTGACAGATCGCCTTGATAAAATACGCTCCTGTAGAAGCGCTTAGGACAACCACAATGGCTAGGCTAATCACTTTGTTCCCCTCCTAATTTGTAAGATTCGCTAGTGTCTGAACTAGGTCAGAATATTATACCATAAAATGTTTGTTTTATAAAGTAATTTACATAAAGAGGGTAAGTAGGCGAAGTGAAATGATATAAAAAAGCCCTCAACTACGAGGGCTTTTAAAAAGTGTAATTGGTTATTATTCGGCTTTTGCTTCTTCTGCTGGTGTATCTTCGGGTTTGGCGCCATTGTCAGATGGAACATCGGCAGCATCAACTTGAGCTTCGGCGGCGGCTTTGTCGGCCTCTTCGCGTGCGGCAGCTTCGGCGGCAGCGTCGTAAACGTTAGCGATGACTGTTTCTGGGCTGAGCTCTTTATCGGCGAATTCTACACCGGAAGGCAGAGCGATGTCTTTGATGAAGATCTTGTCTTCGGTCGTAGCAAGCTTGGATGCGTCGATTATGAGTTCCTTCGGCAAATCTGCCGGCTTGGCTTTGACGTCAATCTCTTCCATAACTTGGTCAAGAGTGAGATGAGCCTTATTAGCATCAGATGCTTCGAAGTTTACGAGGACGATTGGGGTAGTAGCTTCGACTAGCTTGTCAGCAGAAACAGCTTGGAAAGAAACAGCGATAATGCGGCGAGATACAGGGTCGAGCTGGACGCTTTTAACGATAGCCATGGTCTTCTTGTCGTCAACGATGAGGTCGATTGGGCTGTGATAGCCAGCAAGTTTTAGAACCTTTTCGGTTTCGTTATATGGAGATTTGGCGAGAATCTCGGTCTTTCCGCCATAGATGACAGAGGGGACAAGGCCATTTTCGCGAAGTGCGAGGGCTTTTTTACCAGTCTCAGTGCGGACGCTCAAACTTAAATTATAATCGGACATTTTTACTCCTTAAAATTTGGTAACTATTATAGACTATAATAGAGATAAATGCAAGAGGTTAGATAGATTTTTTGAGGGCAGCGCAGTTGGCTTTCAGTCTCTCAAGGAAGGCTTTCTGGGCTTCCGGATAGTTTGCGTTGTCACCTTTCCAAGCTTCTAGGGCTGGACCTTGGAGAGCACGAGCATAAGAGAAAGTGACTGGCCAAGGATAGGGACCAAGGTTGGTGATTTCTTGGAGATTCTCGGTAGCCTGTTCTGGAGTTTGTCCGCCTGATAGGAAAACGACGCCCGCAAGTTCTTCTGGGACGTAGCGTTTGAGTGTCTTAGCGGTCCATTCTGCAACTTCCTTAGGTGTGGATTGAGTGGCATATTTCTTGCCGGCGAGGACCATGTTGACCTTAAGGATGGTAGCAGTGAGGTCAATTTCCTTGCGCTTGAGTTCAGCGAATAGCTCTTTCAGGATGATGCCGGTGATGCTGGCGCAGTGTTCGATTGGGAAATCGCCGTCGAAGACAACTTCTGGTTCGACGATGGGGACGATGTGGGCTTGTTGACACTTTAGAGCGTAATCGGCTAAGATTTCGACATTCTTGTAAACAGTGTTTTTCGTTGGGGTAGACTCAGTGATTTCGAAAGCGGCGCGCCATTTAGCGAAGCGGAGGCCCATGTCGTAGTATTCTTCAAGCCGTTCGTCGAGACCATTTAAGCCAAGAGTGTATTTCTCGGTGCTGCCTGGCATGTTAGCGAGGCCTTTATCGACTTTGATTCCAGGGATGATTCCCTTGCTGGTTAGATAAGTGGCGAAGTCACGTCCGTCGTCAGAAAGTTGGCGGGCGGTTTCATCGAATAAAATTACGCCGTTGACGTATTTTTCTAACCCCTCTGTAGTAAAGAAGAGATTACGATAATCGCGGCGATGATCAAAATCGTCTGGAATATTCATGCTTTCGAACTTCTTATGGATGGATCCACCCGATTCGTCGGCAGCAAGGATACCTTTGCCATTCCCGACAAGTTCTTTGGCCATTTGACTGAGGTTTACAGCGCTGGCTTTTTCTTCGGCGGCGAGTTCTTCGAGCTTTTCGACTGGTAGAGACTGGTCAAGTTTAGTGTTTTCTATATTCATTTTGGCCATTAAGAGTTGGTCCTCCTTTGATTTATTTATGATTTTACTACCTAAAATGGTGGCGGAGATAATGGAATAGGTGGTCAAGTGGGTAAAGAGCGCAGTTTTTCTTAAGCCTCGGAATTTTACGGATTTGCCTGCCATTTTTGCTCCGGTTTCGGAAATTTCGCAAATCTCTGCTTTAGTGTTCGTGATGCTGATTGGGTGGTCGGTAAAGATAAGACTCGCTCGCTCGAAAAGTGGCTCGATGGATTTATTAATGCGTTTGGGCGCGTAAACAGCGAGCTTGGTATTCTTTTGTGATTCTATAGCTTGGAGCAGGTTGGTTACGAGTTCTCTCGAAATGATGGCCGAGCGGTCGACAAAAATCCAGCTATAGTCATTACTGATGCTAGTGGCGGTGAATTTGGTTGGATGTTTTTCGCTTGGAACTAGGTAGGAGATTTGGTCACCCGCACATAAGATATAACGGAAGTTAACGGCCTTGATGGTGCCACTAGGGATGTCGGACTGGGATTCGTTGTAGATATGAGCGTCGAGGCCGAATCTCTTTAATACTTCAAGAGTGACGACTGCGCCAGAAAAGACACTTTCGCGACTAAAAAACTCATGATCGCTGTCGTCGAAACCCCAGTTGATCCACTTGATGCCGTTTGCGTCTGTCTCAAAGTCTTCATGGTGTTCGTTCAGCCGAAGATAAGTATCTTTGAGGACGTTGCCAACAATGAGAATCTTGCTCATGGTTATATTATAACACGGTTATTAAAGCGCGCAATGGAAAAGCGCCCCTGGTGGGGCGCCGTAATTATGGATGATTATGCGCTGACGACGGACAGCTCTTTTGTATTGATGTAGTACGTGAGGTCTCTGTCCTCGATTTTGATCTTTTGTTCGCCTGCGAGTTCGATTGTCCGGATGTCGTCTATTTTGATTTTACCCGGTTCAAACCAGGCGTCGTCGTGGATGATTCCTGTAAGCGTAAGCTCTAGGTCTTCGGTGCTTTGGATCTTAATGGGGGTTCCGTGGAGCATTTTCAGTAGCTGTCGACGAGTTTTGAAACCTGGTGCACAAATGGTTGCTTCGGTCAAGTACGGCGCCATAATCATCTTCCTTTCGTAAAAAAGTGCAGAGCAACAGCTCTTCTTTTATTATATCATAAAACTCTTATAATTGCAAGATGTTTATGCTTTGAGATATTTATTGAGATATTGGCCAGTTGGCGTCTTGGCTGATTTTGCGAGATCTTCTGGAGTGCCTTCGGCGACGACAGTACCGCCGCCTTGGCCGCCTTCTGGACCCATATCGATAATCCAGTCGGCGGATTTGATGACATGTAGGTTGTGCTCGATGATAATCATGGAGTTGCCGCCTGAAACGAGTTTGTTAAGGATTTCGAGGAGCCGTTTGACATCATCTGTATGGAGGCCGGTAGTCGGCTCATCAAGGATGTAAAGAGTCTTTCCGGTACTGCGGCGAGAGAGTTCGGTAGCGAGTTTGATACGTTGAGCTTCGCCGCCAGAGAATGTTGTGGCAGGCTGGCCGAGGCGGATATAGCCTAGGCCGACTTCCTGTAATGTCTTGAGCTTGTTGTGAATGGCAGGAATATTTTTAAAGAATTCGACAGCTTCATCGATGGTCATTTCTAGAACATCGGAAATGTCTTTACCTTTATATTTGATTTCTAGAGCTTCGCGGTTATAGCGTCGACCATGACAGGCGGGACATGTGACGTAGACGTCCGGCAGAAAATGCATTTCGATTTTATTGACACCATCACCTTGACAAGCTTCACAGCGTCCGCCTTTAACATTAAAGGAAAAGCGACCGGATTTATAGCCACGAACTTCTGCTTCTGGTTGAGCGGCGAAGAGGTCGCGAATAGCTGTAAATACACCGGTGTAAGTTGCTGGATTACTGCGCGGGGTACGGCCGATTGGACTTTGATCTACTATAACAACTTTATCTAGATTTTCGATACCGTCAATGCGTTCGTGAAGCCCGGGAACGGTCTGAGCGTGATTAAGACGAGCTTGAAGCTCTTTGGCTAGGATTTCATTAACAAGTGTAGATTTGCCTGATCCGGAGACGCCAGACACAACAATCATGACGCCGAGCGGGAACTTGACAGTGATATTTTTGAGGTTGTTTTCGCGTGCGCCAATTACGGTTAAATATTTGTCCTTTTTAGGCTTGCGACGAGATTTAGGAGTGTCGATTTTGAGTTCGCCGGATAGATACTTGCCAGTGATAGAGCTTTCGTTTTTCATGATTTCTTTTGGAGTGCCTGCGGCAACAAGTCGTCCGCCTTGTGCCCCTGCGCGTGGACCAATATCGATGATATAGTCGCTTTGGAGCATAGTATCTTCATCGTGTTCGACGACAAGAACGGTATTCTTGAGGTCTCGAAGATGCTTTAGGGTGGAGATCAGTTTATCGTTGTCGCATTGGTGTAGGCCAATGGATGGCTCATCGAGTACGTAAAGCACTCCTTGAAGGCCGGACCCGATTTGAGTAGCAAGACGTATACGTTGCGCTTCTCCACCTGATAAGGTATTAGCCGAACGGCCAAGTTCAAGATATCCAAGTCCGACGTCTTGCATGAATTTGACACGCTCTTTGATTTCTTTGAGAATTGGGTCGGCGATAAGGTGTTCGGATTCTGTGAATTTAAGGTCTTGACTGAGGACTCTCAAAGTAGAGTCGACGTCGAGACTGCACATATCAACAATATTAAGGCCATTGATAGTAACTGCGAGGACGGCCGGTTTTAATCTAGCTCCATGACAAGTTTGACATTCGCGTACGCGCATAAAACGCTCGATATCATGTTTGACAAATTCGGAAACATCCGGGTTATTATAACGTCGTTCAAGATTAGGAATGACACCTTCGTAGGTGGTTTCGTAGATAGTCCCGGCAGAGAATTTGCCCTTTCCGCTGACGGTTACTTTGTATTTATCAGCTCCGGTCCCGTAAAGGACTTTTTCGATAGCTTCAGGTGGAAGATCTCTAATAGGAACATGTATGGAGAAGCCATGACGTTCGCCGACGGAAGCGAGACGTTTGAGCCAGTAAGAATCGTAGCTAATGCGATTGAATGGCCGAATGCCACCTTCGGCAATGGTGAGGTTGGGATTGAGGACGAGTTTGGGATCAATTTCCATGCGAATACCTAGGCCGGTACAAGTGGGACATGCGCCTTCGGGTGCATTGAATGAAAAAAGACGTGGTTCAAGTTCTGGTATGAGCTCATCTGGGTGATTAGGACAGGCGTAGCGTTGAGAGAAAGTGATGACTTCGCTGTCTTTAGCGCCACGATCTTCTATAGAACTAGAATTGTCATTGATTTTGAGGAGTTTAATAATTCCTTGTCCTAGGTCGAGTGCTTGCTCTATGGAGCCAGCAATACGAGTTTGTAAGTCTGGCGATAAAATGAAGCGATCCACTATGAGCTCGATGTCATGGTATTCTTGTTTTTCTAGCGTAGGAAATTCGTCAAGTGCATAAACGATACCATCTACGCGTACTCTAGAAAATCCTTTAGACGCGTATTGCTCAGGGATGTGGGCAAATTCGCCTTTTTTACGTTGAACGATAGGGGCTAGGAGCATGAGCTTGGAGCCGAGTGGAAGTTTCATAACTTCTGTTACTATGTCTTCTACTGAGCGTCTAGATACTTCGCGGTGACAAATTGGACAGTGTGGTATACCGATACGAGCGAATAGAAGACGTAAATAATCGTAAACTTCCGTGACGGTTGCCACGGTCGAACGAGGATTGCGGGAAGTGGATTTTTGATCGATGGATATGGCTGGAGACAAACCAGTAATAGAGTCCACGTCGGGCTTATCCATGACACCAAGAAACATGCGAGCGTATGACGATAGAGATTCGACATAGCGACGTTGCCCTTCGGCGTAAATGGTATCAAAAGCTAAGCTTGATTTACCGGAGCCGGATAGTCCGGTTATTACTACAAGCTTATCGCGCGGAATGTCAACATCGATGTTTTTAAGATTGTGTTGTCTGGCGCCGCGAACTTTGATATAATTCTCTTCCATAAAAAAATCCGTTTAAACTTATTTATTATAACGGTTTTTTCTGGAAATGTCCAGAGGTCTAGTTTGATTATTTTACGATATATGGTATAATAATACTACCGTTGGTTGACGGGAGAGTTCTTTAATATGATTGAAGGAGGCGATTTGGGTGGCTATTATTAAAAAGATAGTCTTGACTGGTGGTCCCTGTGCTGGCAAAACTACAGCTTTGAGTTGGACCGTGAGCAACTTTGAAAAGTTGGGTTGGAAGGTGATTGTCGTCAATGAAGTTGCGACTCAGCTGATCATGTCTGGCATTCGTCCCAATGACTTTGTTTCCCTGTACAATTTCCAGAAAATGATTCTCTTGAAGCAGCTCGATGACGAGAATCGTTTGGAATGGGCTGCTCAGAACACCATTCTTCCACCTGAACAGAAAAATCTGTTCGTGTGTGATCGTGGCGCCTGTGATGGCCGTGCTTATGTGCCTGAGAAGACATTCCATAGCTTGCTTAAGGAAGCCGGCATTACTTTGCAGCAGGCGTTTGACCGTTATGATGCGGTTTTCCATCTCGTCACGGCTGCTGACGGAGCTGAAAAATACTATTCGTTAGTGAGCAACGCAGCGCGGAAGGAGACTCCTAGGGAGGCTATTCTGCTGGATATCGCTACGCAGGAGGCGTGGGCTGGACACAAGAATTTCTATGTGATTTCCAATGATGGTCTTACGTTCAAGAAGAAACTTCAGTTGTTGATGGCTAAAATTGCAGAAGTTCTTGGTGAATCTGAACCGCTGGAGACTAGGCGGAGGTTCCTGATCAATTATCCGAACGAGGATTATCTTGGGACCGATACAAGCTGCCGTAAGGTTGAAATTCTGCAGACGTATTTAATGTCTGGTAGGAATGAAGAGGTGTATGTGCGTCAGCGTGGAATCAATGGAGATTTCAGCTTTACGAAGGTTGTCAAACATGATGCGGGCGATCCAGCTCATCCTATTGAACTGGAGAGTCGCTTGGAGAGGGACGATTATGTGAAGCTGTTGATTAACGCTGATCCCGATATGACACCGATTCATAAGACAAGGTATTGTTTCCTGGACCAGGCTAACCATCACTATTTTGAGATCGATATCTTTCCTGAACCGAGGAACTATGCACTGCTTGATGTGGATGTACGCGACAAACTTGAAAAAGTGACTCTGCCTCCGTGGATTGAAGTCGTCGATGAAGTGACCTACGATCAGCGCTTTAGCAGTCGTGAGATTGCGCGGACTGGTGGCCGGTTGCCGATGAAAATCTGATCTATAACATTAACGAAGCCCCTTCAAAAGGGGCTTTTCTTATTGATAATCGTTATCTTGTAGGCTTTGATACCAGAGCATAAGCTCGTCAAGTAGAAATGATTTGTCTTTATTTTTTGTAACTTCTTGGTCCTTCTGGTATTTTTGGAGCTCAGCGAGGAAAGCTGGAGCCTGCCTATTAAGGCGAGCAGCACGATAAGCCTGCCATTTGGCTGTTTCATCTTCAGATAGAGAGTTAGGAAAGTTTTTGGCTTTATAATGTAGCAACAATTCTGGCAGTCGCTCGTCTGTGAAATTCGGGTGAAAGTCGGCCAAGTTATTTTCATCCATGGAGCGTATTGCCGTAAGATGGACACGATCATTGTCCGGAGTGAATCCATCGTATAAGGCAGTTTCGGCATCAACTGGAGGTTTATCATATTTGTCTGCAAGATGCTCGGACTTGATCCGATCTAGAATCTCAGGATGGTTTTGAAGAGATTCTAGATTTGTTTTGATTAGTTTTTTAGATAAGTTGATTTTGTTCCAGCCGTCTCCGCTATCAAGAACATTGATTGGCGCAACAGCTGGGCAACGATTATAGGCTAGTTCTTTGAATTTTGGAAACAGGTAATCGCGTAGCTTGATGGTTTGATTCGCAAGATAGTCGGGCGCTTGTTTTTTGAGCTCATCGAGAAGCTCGTCTAGATTATAGCGTAAGTCATAAACTAGACAATTGCCGTTTTTCCCTGGGAGAACAGGAATACAAACGGTAGTGAAATTGTGTGCTGAACCATATCTGCCGGACGCATAAACAAAAGGTTCAGGATTATCGAGATTGACAATGGTTTTAACTTCTCTTTTGTCACGCAGCTTGAATAGATAGCCGAAGAGCCTTGGTTGATTGTCGCGAATAAGGCGCGTGACGTCGATGAGGGCGTTGACGTCTGATAGGGCGTCGTGTGCTGATTCATGAGATATGCCGTTTGCTTTGGTTATTAATTCGAGACGATTAGTTGGCTTACCATCTTCCGCGACTGGCCAATTAATGTTTTCGGGGCGGAGTGCGCGAGTGAGGCGAACGACATCTAACATGTCCCAGCGACTACGTCCATCTTTCCATTGCCATTCGTATGGATCATAGAAATTGCGCCAGAAAAGATGCTGAATGAACTTGTCATCGAAACGTACGGAGTTGAAGCCCAAAATAATTGTATCGGGGGTGAAGATTTCTTGACTTAGTGTTCTGGCGAGTTCACGTTCCGATATTCCGTCTTCCAGTGTTTTTTGTGGTGTGATTTTTGTCGTGAGGATGGCGGATGGTGATGGCAGAGTGTCGTCATCTAGCTTGACTAATATATTAACCGGTTCACCCGTCGGTTCTAAATTAAGATTTGTGCGGCGCCCAGCAAACTGCATGATGCGGTCATCGCTACCGGACAAGCCGGATGTTTCGAGGTCATAGAAAAAGAATGTGGGTGCGCTCACGGGGTTTATTCCTCGATGGTAGCGTCCTCTTCGTAAGAACCTTCATCGTAATTATCGTAATCGGAAGAGTATGACTGCATATATGCGTTAGAGAGCGCGGTGTATATTTTGTCCATCTCAGCATTAAGCTCTTTTAGACGTTCGCTGGTCTCAACGGCCATAACAATGAATTTAAGTGGAGAGTTTGTGGACCCGCAGATTTCTTGCGAGTCACCGTAGGCAAGTGAGCCTGGAATAGTCATTTCACGGATACCGCCAATTTTCATCCCATCAGTACCAAGATACCACCCTTCGATAAGAGAATTTTCAGATACGGTAAGAGGAGCTTTGAGCGCGGTTGGTTCCTCAAAGCTATCGAATGAAGAGTCGAAAATTGACTCATCAGAACACCAACCAATATAGTATGCGGAGTAGTTGGAGTTGCCCACTTCGGCACCATCGCCTTCTTTAAGATCTTTGGATTGAATACCATTACTGTTTGCTGTGGTGGAATTATAGGCTTTGACATTCTTTTTGTAGGATTTAAACTCTTCAAAATACTTCTTAGATAGTTCGGCCGCTTCAATATCCAATTCGGCGGCTTTTTCACTATAGGCTGTCTGTAATTGATCCATGCTCATTTTGGAGTAGTTGACATTTCCCTTCCCCATAACAATCAGAGCGTAAGCTGCGATGGATGAACCGAGTAGGACTATTGCTACTAGTGCGAAAATTATGCGCTGCTTAGCAGATGGCTTTAAGTCTTTTTCTTGCATATAATACCTCCTTAGGTTATCTAGACTACTTCCGCACCGAGTGTCTTGAGACTATTTGTTACTTGCTCTATTATATCAGATATTTCTTTGGAATCGAGGGTTTTTGTTTTACTTGCGATTTCTAAGTGGAAGGATAGATTTTTATGATTTTCTTTCGGTTTTCTAAATATAGAGACTGGCTTGATTATATATATGATATCTGAAATTTTGCTTAAAACTTCCTTGATACCAGATTCGATGTCGATATATTTTGCTTCGTTTGCTACACGGAGAGTTAAATCGCGTGAAACTGACGGGAATTTAGAAAGTTTTATAGACGTTTTCTGTTTTTTATCGGCGGATAGGCACGAATCAAGATTGATGGTGAGCGCGGATATAGTAGACGTAAGCTTGAACTGTCTCAAAATGGATGATTTAATCTCACCAAGCTCGCCAATTTGCGTATCATTAAGATAGATGGCAGCTGCATGCAGCGGCTCGAGAAGAGAGGATTTTTCTATAGGCTGGAGTTCAAAGTTAAGATTCATAGTGCGGCTAAGCTCACTGAGGAAATACTTGGCTTGATAGTAATCACCGAAAGTTGTAAGTCCGAGTTGCGTTTTCATAACTGGGACTTTTTCGTCGTTTAGACCCCACGCTTTCTTAGTGACCTGATTAAGTTCGTAAAGCGTAAAGTCTTCGAAGCCTGTCTTCTCGTTATCTCGTATTTTATCGAGAAGAGACGGAACTATGCTTTGACGAAAACATTCAAGTTCTGGCGATATTGAATTAACTATTTGGTATGAATCTTGAGAGTCTTCACCGACTTTTTCTTGAAGAGTTTTACTGACAAAAGAATAAGTTAAAACCTCATTAGCACTTAGACGATCGGAGAGTATGATACGGAGTTTTGTTTTGAATTCTAGCATCGGATCGATCTCTGAGCATACAAATGGGCGTTGCGGGAAACTAATCGGGAGATTATCGAAACCAAGAAGGCGCCCAACTTCTTCTATAATGTCTTCTTTTATGTGGATATCAGTACGCCATAATGGAGCGACAATTTCTAACTCGTTGTTTTTTCTTGTAATTTTAAAACCGGTGTTCGTCAAGGTTTTAATAATTAGTTCTTCGGAATAATCAGAGCCAAGGAGCGCGTTGATTTCTGCGGCCGTAATGTTGACAATTGCATGCTTAGGTTCACCTTTTTCATCGTAAATGTTTGCGTTCACGTCGAGGACTGATCCTGTATTTTCTCCGCCAAGCTTCTTAAATACATCAAGGGCTTCGACAATGGCCGGCTCGATATCGAAAGCTGGACGTCCTTTAGTGAACCTTGTGATGGCCTCGCTAAATATACCGTGAGCCATCTGAGTTTTGCGCAGATTGTACAGTGAGAAGCAAGCGATTTCGACAATGATTTTCTTTGTATCTTTGTCGATTTTAGTTGAATCCCCGCCCATAGCTCCAGCTAGCGCGACTGGCGTATCTCCGCTAGTGATTACGATATCCGTGTCTATCAATTCGACTTCTTCACCATCGAGAAGAAGGAGTTTTTCGCCTTTTCTAGCCAAGCGTATGCCTATTTTTGGGTTATTGGACCCGTCTATTTTGACAAACTTATCATAATCAAATGCATGTAGGGGTTGCCCTGTACGAAGCATTATTAGATTTGTAGCGTCTACGATTGGTGAAATCGGTTTCATGCCAGCTTTAATTAGAAAAATGTCGTTTGCAGTTAGATACGGCGAGTGTTCTGGAAGAGATTTGAAAGTAAATACACGAGCGGCGTAACGAGGACAAATTGAGTAATCGGAAATTTTGACAATAAGTTTGTCGGTGTTTTTTGATGTTGCGGTGTTGTCGTAAATCGTTTTTTCTATTTCGTCATAATTGATATCGAATGGTTGTCCTAAAACGCCAGCAACTTCGCGTGCGAATCCAATAAGTCCGAAGCAATCTGGTCGGTGAGTAAGAGATTTATTTTCGACTTCGATGATTTTGTCATTTAAATCTAAAATATCGGCGATAGTATCGCCTGGTTTGGCATTTTTTGGGTCGAGCTCAATGATGCCGTCGTGATCTGTACCTAGAGCAAGTTCGTCGGCTGCAGCAAGCATACCGTAGCTCATGAAGCCGCGGAGTTTGCGAGCGGATATTTCGAACGGTTCAGGAGTTCCGTAGGTTGCAGGAACGATTGCTCCAGGAGCGATCCAAGCTGCCATCATCCCTTTTTTGACGTTTGGCGCACCGCATACAACTTGAATATAATTATTGTGTTCTGTATCAATTTCGGCATTTAACTTGTCGCCGGCGTCAATTTTGCAAAGGTGAAGATGCGTTTCTGGGATATCTTCACAATCTATGACTTTTGCAGCGTAGATTTTTTTGTACTTTGGAGCTAAGTCTTCAACTCTTTCGATTTCGACGAGGCGAGATCCTATAAGTCGAAAAAGCTCGTCGTCGGCGACGGTGATTTTGACTAGTTTTTTGAGTTCATTTAGTGAGATTAGCATAGATTAAAACTCCTTCAAGAATTCTAGTTTGCCTGATTCGAAGTATCGGACATCATTGATCCCGAATTTCAGCATAACGAGCCTATCAATGCCGCCGCCCCACGCGAAGCCCTTGTAGACTTCTGGATTGATGCCGGCTGTTCTTAGTACGTTGGGATGAATCATGCCGCAGCCGCCCATCTCTAGCCAACCATCACCCTTGCCGCCGAGAGATTTTGGTTTTTCAATTTGGAATTCTAAACTTGGTTCGGTAAACGGGAAGAATCCAGGTTGGGTTTTGATGTGAAGTTTTTGACCGTAATATGTCTCGAAGAAATTCTGCCAGGTAGCCAAGAGTTGTCCTAACGTGGCATCTCTAGATACAAATACGCCTTCGCATTGATAGAATGTATGCTCATGGGTGGCGTCGACGTCTTCATTTCTAAAAACGCGACCTGGTACCACAACGGCAATTTGGCCGTATTTATCCAGATGGTCGCGAAAACGAGTGAGCGCACGATATTGCATGGTGGATGTGTGAGCTGGAGGTATGAAGCCCTCGCTGGTTCGGAAAGTATCATATCCGTCACGAGCAGGATGTCCGGTTGGGAAGTTTAGAGAATCAAACATATGAAATTCATCATCGAGTTGGCGCGCTTCGATGACGTTAAAGCCCATTTGTCGATATATTTCAGCAACGCGATCAAGTTCGGTCGTAAGTGGATGTTTGGTCCCGCGTGTTGGTTTAAAAGGTTTAGTGTTTTCGCTAAAAGGAGCGGTAAGATCGATTGGTTCAATGTTGACAGATTCGGCAATCTCTTCCTGCTTATGGATGGCCGTAAGGATAGCGCTTTTTCTAGCGTTGAGTTTTTCGCCGAAAGATTTGCGTTCGGCTTCGGGCATGGTTTTAATTTTGGCGTACTCTTGTCCGAGTTTTTTCAACTCGAGTTTCAATTCTTCTAGACTTGACATGATATATATTATATCACTAGAAAACAGATTAGAGAAGAATAATAAACACGAGCGAGGCAACGGCTAGGATGACCAAAACAAACCATACCCATCCGAAGCGGCCTGTTTTTTCGTATTGTTCGAAATATTCTGAATTGGCAATAAAATCTGGGTCTTCACCGTCGGCTAATTGTGTATGCTCAACTTTCTCTTTGAGATCGGCATTAATTCTACGCGATAAGGCACGGTTGTCGTCTTCATCTTTAGTGACCATTACGCCCATATTCTATCTCCTTTTTCTTCTTCAATTTTTCGAATTTGTTAGTCTATTATATCATATTCGGTAAAAGTGTGATATAATGCGTACAAATATCAACTAAGGAGGTTTATGGCTAAATCCAAAAAGTCTGGTAAGAAACCTAAGACGAACCAATCCGTAAAAGAAGAAAAACTTCTTGATAACGATAAAAAGGTGGACAAGAAAACTGTGGGTAAGAAGTCTGCAAAGACTGTCAAAGTAGAAAAAGATAAAGCTGAGAAGGTTGAAACAAAACCTGAGGTGAAAGTTGAAAAGAAAGCCGGCTTCTGGAAGAAGTTCTTTGCGAGAAAATACACCGAGAATGAAAATATCTTAACAATTTTTAAAGAGAAAAAGACTTACGGTGCGCTCCTTGGTGAGATTTTCGGTACGATGTTCATCACGATGTTGATTTTAACTCTTGGCCTTTATCAATTGTTATATTTGCTTTTGATCTTTATTGTTATTATTGTGGCTGTGCATAGACTATCAGGTGCGAACTTGAACCCAATTGCTACAGTTGGTATGATGGCGACTCGTAGGATTTCCGTAATTCGCGGCGTACTTTATCTGCTTTCTCAGGTAGTTGGTGCATGGTTAGGTCTTATGATTGTTAAAGCATTTGTAAGTGCTAGCGGTTCAGAGGTGGAACTTCCTGGCATGACTGCAACTCCAGATGGAATGTTCTGGGCTGTTTCGATGATTGAGTTCTTTGGCGCTGCAATTATTGGCTTTTTCTTTTGCCGCGCACAGCAGTATCGTCATAGTTCCCTTACTTTTGCCGCGGTTGTATCTGGCGGTACAATTTTGGCGTTAGTTCTTGCCTATATTATTACTGCAAACTACTTCTCGCTTGATGGCACTTTTATTCTTAACCCAGCGGTTGCTTTGATGTATCAGATTTTGCCGCAGACTGCAAATGGTGTAGGAGAGTTGCTCGGCGGAATTGGAATTGCATTGGCTACATACGTTGTGTTCCCTATGGTAGGTGGTGTTATAGGTTTCTATTTGTCTGATGTTGCTGAGACGCTTGTCGAAGAGTAAAACAAAATAGTATTTTTAAAAAGGCTATCGGATGATAGCCTTTTTTGGTGATGAATTCAATTATTTGGGGAATAGTGGTGAAGGTATTGTAATTGTTCGACCGAAGATGGCGAAGATTTTCTTGGTGGTTTCTGGGAGAAACGGGGCCAGAAGACAAGTAACGGTGAGAAGTTTTTTGTCTAATTCCAGCAAGATACTCTTAGCCGTTTCTGGATTGGTTTTGGCAACTGCCCATGGTTGTTTATCATTTATCTCTTTATTAAGATCCTGAACTAAACTCCAAATGTAGTCAAAAGCTTTGGAGAATTCGAGATTTTGCATGAGTTTTGAGTACTCTGGATTGTCTAATGCTATTTGTTTTGCCTCCATGGTGTCATTGTCGTTTAATGACACGGAGTTTTTATTGCTTAATACTGCGAGACGTTGAACGAGATTGCCTAGATCATTGGCTAATTCGCCGCTATAAGCAGCATTGAATTTATCCCAGGTGAAGTCGGAATCGGCGAATGTGTCGATATGACGAAGGAAGAAATAACGGAATGGATCGAGGCCGTATTTGTCAATTATTTCGATAGGATCAACTACATTACCAATACTTTTGCTCATTTTTTGACCGTTAGCGAGGACATGGCCATGAGATAAGATACGTTTAGGAAGTGGTAACCCTAATGCGAGTAGAATGGATGGCCAAATAATGGCGTGAAAGCGCAGAATATCCTTGCCGACGAATTGAACGTCGGCTGGCCAAAAATCTGAGATGTCTGCTGCTGGATAGCCTAGAACAGTAAGATAGTTAGCAAGTGCATCAACCCATACATACATAACTTGCTCTGTGTCTCCAGGCACTGGAATTCCCCAGGAAAGATTTTTCTTTGGTCTAGAGACCGATACATCTGGTGATGTTTCTAGCAATTTTAGGACTTCGCGTTTACGAAATTCTGGCAGGATCTGCATTTCTCCGGATTCGATAGCGGATTTGATTTGCTGTTTGAAATCGGAAATACGTAAATAATAATTTTTTTCTGATAACCGTTCATACGGTTTTTGGTGATCTGGACAAACGCCGTTTGTCTCCTCATATTCTTTGTCTGTGATAAAGCTTTCGCATCCAGAGCAGTACCAGCCTTCATAAGTCGATGGATAAATATGATCAGTTATTTTTTGCCAAATGAGCTGTACGCGGCGTTCGTGATTTAGGTCGGTAGTCCGAATAAAGTCGGTCGGTTCGACACCAAGCTTCGTAATAAAGTTACGAAAGCGCTCAGAATTGTCTTTAACGTATTGCTTGACGGGGATGCCTAAGCTTGTAGCTTTGTCGTAAATTTTGTTGCCGTGTTCGTCGGTTCCAGCTTGAAAACGTACTTCAATTCCCCGTTCAATACAGTATTTGTAATAAACGTCAGCTAATAAATAGTCGACCGCATGCCCGACATGCGGGGTACCGTTGACGTATGGTATGGCAGTGGTAATGTATGTTTTTTTGGACATTTTTAGATTGCAAAGGCGAGTATGAGAATGAGTATGATGATGATAAGGAAGCCTCCACCGAAAATGACTAGTGCAGGGTGCTTCTTGAGCTTCTCGACTATGTCGGAAAAGTTGATGTTTTTTCCATGCTTCCCATTATCTGGTTGTTGAGCAGGGTCGTTGAAAGCTACCGATGGAGTTGCTTTGGGCGTTTCAGCGGTCATGTTGTTAGGATCCGTTGAAATAGCCTGAGTTGCGTCGGGTGTATCAAAATTAGTTGCTGGTGCCGCTGTGGCAAATGGAGAGGCGTCCGCTGGGTTGCTAGCGGCCGTCGTCGTTTCGAAAGTGGCGCCTATATTATCAAGGGAGACGGCAGATGGTACATCCGGGGTAGTTGCGGCGGCTTCTTCTGGTACGTCAGCAATCGCTTCTTGGAGGAGTGAAGCGTCAAGAGTAGGGGCTTCGGGCATGGCTGGAGCTGCGGGAGCAGGTGTTGGTTCGAGAGATGGCGCGGCTGCGGCAGCTGGATTTGGCATAGCCGTAGGGTTGATTGGCATTTGTGGCGCGGCCGAATTTGGCATGATTGGGTTGTTTGGATCTTGGTTCATTTTTCTCTCCCTTAGGTTTTTTATAAAAACTTATTATTATTGTATTATCTTTTAATAGATTTATCAAGCATTATGTAGTCTTGTAAGCTTAGATCTGCTGGACGTGCGTTAGCGCTAAATCCTAGTTTTTTCAGAATAATTTCGATTTCAGCTTTAGGAATGTGAGCTATATTTGTTAGATTTGCCGAGAGCTTCTTACGGGGATTCGCAAAGGATTTATGAACGAAATCGAGTACGCTATCGTCGGCAATTGGTGTTTTGTAGGGTGTGAAGATTATGATTCTTGAATCGACTTTTGGAGAAGGAGTGAAATATTCCTTTGTAATAATAGGGCCTAGATGGGTTTTTGCGAAGTTGTCAATGTAGAGACTTAATGATGAGTTGTTAAGGCCCGATTCTTTTGGACAGATTTTGTCAGCGACTTCCTTTTGTATTAGTAAAACTATTTTTTCTGGTTTATTATTTGTGGAGAGAATTTTTTCGATGATAGGCGTGGTAATGTAGTAAGGTATATTACCGGTTATAACGTACGGAGTTTTAATGGTATCAAGATCGTATTTGAGGAAATCTATGTTTACGACTTCAAGGTTTTTCCCAGGAAAAGAATTTGGGAGATTCTTGGCTAGTTGTTCGTCGAATTCGACGGCTACGACTTTGTCAAACCGACGAAGTAGACTGGACGTTAATGTACCTAAACCTGGTCCGATTTCTACACATAATGGGGTTTTCTCTTCTAGGGTTTTCCCAGGTAAATCAAAAACTAAGTCAGCGATGCTATCAAGTATTGCTCGGTCTTTGAGCCAGTTTTGGCCAAGAGATTTCTTATTTTTCATTTAGATACCGTCTCTCCTGGTCCAGTCAGTGGCGAGATCGAATTGTTCTGGATTTGTTGTGGCAAATGTGCCGGTGTCGTAGACGCGGCCAGGCCCAAGAGATGTTTCTACGATAGAACATCGAGGGTAGCGAGAAAGATTGGCAGCTATAATAACATACCCTTCATCATCAATTTTTGCGCCATCTTCGCGAACAGAGTACCCAGATTTCCCGCAGAATCTCATGACTCCGGACATATTTAAATCATAATAAGTTTCTTGACGCTCGACGTAATTACCGTTTAGGTCTTTGGCGGTATATCTGTTTCGCCCCATAGACGGAGTGAGCGGGTTAGCATTTTTGATGCTGGTGCCGATTGCTACTATTCGAGTGACTGGATTTCGGATTACTTCTTCATTGACTAATTCTCGTGACACCTCGGTGCCGTCGATGGTTTTAACTCTATAAGTTTTCTTGATTTTACCGAGTTCGCCAAGCTGCCGAACTTCTTCTGATCCTACCGGAATGTTATAATCACGTATGGTTTCTGTGGCGAATTCGATTTCTTCCTCAACCGTAACTGTATCGCCGTTCCCGCGCGAAATCTGATATGCTGTAGAAATACCAGACTCTAAAAAACTTGTGGTTGGGACGAGCGAGACTGAATCGTCATCATAGATTGTAAAACCAGCTGCGCGAGCTGCCGTATATGGTTCGTAACTAGTAACTTGAGCGATGCGGGAGTAGATACCGTCATATATGAGAACCGGGTGAGAGCG
>JAEEGL016194105.1_pt1 | contig 32924 bp, 27 predicted proteins | sample 9134231 | NCBI WGS metagenome assembly JAEEGL01 (sample SAMN16246548, study PRJNA631951) | gut metagenome | biome: gut microbiome; feature: rumen; material: fiber-attached | host: Bos | place: Iran: Karaj | collected 2018-10
ACTCGCATCTATAAGCGGATAAAACTCGAGACTTTCATCTGCCCAGTCATAGCCAAGCCAAAGTAGATTTACTATCCTAACGTGAAATCCATTGGTATTCAGATATTTAGCGGTCATGTTTATGACATTTTCAACTCCGCCTCTAAAGCCTACGGCTAACAGGATATCGACTATTGGCATTTTTCACCTCGCATCAAATGCAATTGCGTTCTTCATAGAAAAACTTGTTGAGTTCAGCCTGATCATTGAAATGCCTTTCAATGCTTTCCAAAGCCTTAAGTCCGGTTTTGGGAAGCATTTTTATATAGGGATTGATTCTCCAATCATTGCATAGTTCTTTGCATACTTTCTGCATGAATTCGAAGTATTCCAAAGGAATGAAGGCATCTTCATAGGTGCCGGCGTAGCTGATGGTCTCAAGATAGAAACTCCAGAAAAAGTACAGTTCGATTACATCTCTATATTCTACATAGACTTGTCCGCGGGTCATGCAGTATTCAAGGAGCATCAGTTGCACCTTCGGGTGATCCAGCAGTTTTTTCCCAAGCTCCGAAGTAATCATGGAACCTTCTCTGAAATAATATAGGTAAAGATCTGCGTTAAGCTTATATACTCTGTTTGCGTAGAGAAATAATGGGTAGATGAAAAGCGGTTCCTCATATTTGGCTCTGGCAGGAAATCTGGATCCGGTCTTTTCTATCAAGTCTCTTCTAATGAATTTGTTGGTACATCCATATGTGACGATACTTGAGTTCAAAAAAGGAATACGATCTTTTTTGGTGTTTATTTCATACAGTTTGTTTTCGGTTGAACTTTGACTTGATTTTCTTTGGCTTCCGGCTATGTAGAGATGATTGTATTGAATGATATCTACATTGTTTTGTTCCGCGGTTTCGAACAGAAGATTCAGAGCGCCTGCATCAAGTTCATCGTCTGCGTCAAAGAATTGGATGTATTTTCCGGTGGCATATTGAAGGCCGATATTTCTGGCTTCTCCGGGGCCGGAGTTTTCATCTAGATTTATGATCATGACGGACTCGGGAGAGTGGTTTTCTATATTCTGTAGCTTGGACAAGGTATTCCCGTTATCTGTGGAGCAATCGTTAACAAAAATGCACTCTATGTTTTCCAAACCGATGGTCTGAGATGTGAGCGATTTCCAACATCTGTCCAAGTATTTTTCTACGTTATAGCAGGGGATAATTACACTGACTTTTTTCATTTGTATCCTTCATGTGTTGAAAGGTTGTTGGCATATACATATTTTAACACATTTATTGTCTTTATTTGGTACAATATAAGTGTATATCCAGCTTGATGCTGTTTTGAAACAGATGTCCCAATAAAACAAAAAATGAGGCAAAAGATGAACATTCTTCTTTATGACTTTTTAAATTCATATATCCAGTATGATCTGGTCTATTACCTGGAGAAGGCGGGACACAAATGCAATAATATCCGTTATGGGAGCAAACCGGACAAGTACGAGGACGAAACCTTTTTCGCCAGAATGGAAAAAGACCTGGCGGAGGGCGATTATGATCTGGTTGTAACCACTAACTTCTGGCCGGTGGTTTCTAAGGTGTGCCAAAAACATGATCTGAAGTATGTGTCATGGTTCTTTGATTCACCTCCGAATCTGCCGACTGCGGAGTGCATGGAATATGAGTGTAATACAATATTCTTCTTTGCCAGAGCTGACTATGAGCAATATAAGGCGCTGGGGCTTACAAATGTACACTATCTTCCGTTGGCTGTTAACGTGGACAGACTAGATAGTGTGAAGACAGATTACTGCAAGTATGAGAGTGAGATTTCATTTGTTGGAAAGCTGTATGAGTCCATGCTGCCGGCGCTGATGAGCCATATGAATGAATATCAGAAGGGTTATATTGATGGCGTGGTCAAGGTTCAGCTACAGCTTTACGGCGGATATATTGTTGATGATGTGATAACTGAGGAGTTCACGGATGACGTTAGGAAGAGATACAGAGAGTTGTCGGAGACGGCAATTCAGGTTACTCAGAAAGAACTGACCTGGGCTGTGGCTTCTTATGTGACACATTTGGAGAGAATGACGCTTCTGAGTGTACTTTCAGGGCATCATCAGATGAAACTGTATACATTTAAGCTCAGTGATGAAGAGAAGGCAATGCTTCCGAAGGTGGAGTTTATGGGGCCGGTGAAGTACCTTGAGGAAATGCCGCAGGTATTCAGGGCAAGCAAGATCAATCTTTGTCCCGTTTTAAAGGCTAATCGGTCGGGAATACCGCTTCGTGCGTTGGATGTCATGGGATGCGGCGGATTTCTATTGTCCAGCTATCAGACCGAGCTCGCGGAGTATTTCCTCGACGGCCAGGAATGTGTGATGTACACTTCGCTTGAGGATGCTGTTGCCAAGGCAGAGTTTTACCTTAAGAATGATGATTTGCGCAGGCAGATTGCCGAAGCGGGGAAGGCAAGAATCAAAGAGGCCTTCAGGTATGAGGATAGGATAGAGGAATTGCTGTCTTATTGATTTTTAGCTGTGCCTATCAAGCCATTCCTGCTGCACTTTGTAGAATGGGTATTCGTGGGTGGAGGACTGGCGTTTTGGAGTCATGTAGTTCTTGCCGTAGTCCGCAAGGAGGATCTCATGGTATCCTGCCGGGATGGGGACTTTTAGCATTTCAAAGTCTGTGATTATGGTTTCGGAATAGGCAGAGAGCGGGCGGCGCATGTCGCTTCTGCGCATGGCCGCATCCGGATACCAGAGCATGGAATTACTCTCAGATTTATGGGTCATCTGAGCAACGCTGTCAGCCAGCTTCCATAGATTTGTTTTAAGATTGTCGCCTCTTTCAATAGAGACGTTTAGAAGTTCTTCTATCTGGATAACATAGCCTTCCAACTCGCCATTTTCCTTGTACGTATCAAACTTCTGGGCGAGGTCATAGACTGCCATGTAGATTTCGCGAATCAGATTCCACTGGTCTTCATCGGCAGGAGCGTAGTCAAGAGGGTAGAGATCGACCCCGGCGACGTAAGGGAGACCATAATAAATATCAGAAATTTCACTGGCGGTCAGTTGACCGTCTTTTTTATTTTCGAAATCATCTGCTTTGCTACTAACTGTAGTACCGCTGGCATCAATTTTATCCCGATTTGAAATAAAGGCCTTGGGCTGGTCATAGTTTGGCGTAGTATAAAAGCTGCGAACACGACAGTATTCCGGCAGCTCTTTTTCCAGTATAAAAAGAAAACGCATATATTCCGGGCGCTCCATGCAGATGTCAATATCGTCATCCCAGGGCACATAGCCATTGTGGCGCACTGCGCCAAGGAGCGAACCATAATCCAGCCAAAGCTTAAAATGGTGGCGGTTTGCGATTTCCATGACCTGATTAAGAAGTGTAAGCTGAATTGCCCAGGCTCTTTTCATGGTTTCAGTTATCTCAAAGTCAAGACGGATCTCGTTTTGGAAGTAATCTTCAGGGATTCGGATCATTGTCATCCTCCGGAGCGATGCGTGCTGAAAGCGTAATAATATGATAAAATATACTTAATAACGATGATTCTATTTCATTATATCATTGTTATGCATTGTTGTAAGGCTGTTGGCATTGACAGCCTCTTTCATCACGAAGGGATGAATAAGATATGAGTGGTGCAAAAAAGGATTTTAAGCTATGCGCTTCCATGATGTGTGCTGACTACGGTCATCTTGCCCGTGAGGTAAAAAAGCTGGAAGAGGCCGGAATCGATTCTTTTCATATTGATATTATGGACGGCCGTTATGTTGATAACTTCGCAATGTCACTGTACGACATGTCTTATATAGCTAAAGTCAGCAAAAAACCTTTGGACGTGCACCTGATGATCGAGCATCCCAGGCGTAATATAGAGCTGTTTTTGCGACACCTCAGGCCCGGAGATACGGTCTATATCCATCCGGAAGCTGAGTATCACCCTTCCACAACCCTTCAGAAAATCGTTGATGCCAAGATGATTCCCGGAATTGCCATAAATCCGGGAACCAGCGTCGAGACAGTAAAAGAAATGCTTAGAATCGTGGATCGTGTTCTGGTAATGGCGGTTAACCCCGGAAATGCCAGCCAGGTCTTTTTGCCATATGTTGGTGAGAAAATAGAGCAGCTGATAAAGCTTCGCTCAAAGATGAAATTCGACCTATACTGGGACGGAGCCTGCGGGGCAGAGAGGCTTTTGGAGTATGCACCTCACGGCGTTGACGGGTTTGTACTTGGTACAACACTCCTGTTCGGAAAAAAGACTTGTTATAAAGATATTATTTCTTCTGCCAGGGAGTTGAATTTTGATTACCTTAAGAATGAGAAAGAGACTGAAAGTAACGCGTACATGAGTTGATGGATTATGGAGAATGGCTTTTGTGAACTGACAAATCTTACATTTTCTCCATCTTTCTTTGAAGATGAGGTTAGAGAGGGCTTTTATGTTTCTACGATGATGAAGAGTTACTGGGCATCGCAGTTGAAGGTTCTCTCTATTATTGCGCGCATTTGCGACAAGCACGGGATCAGGTGGTTTGCCGATTATGGGACTCTTCTGGGGGCAGTGCGCCACGGAGGCTACATTCCATGGGATGATGATCTGGATATCGTTATGTTGCGCGACGACTGGCGCAGGTTCTTTGATGTGGCAGAAAAAGAGCTGCCGGCAGGGTACAAGCTGCTGACTATTCAGAAAGAACCTGAGTACAATGAGATAATCGGAAGAGTTGTAAACAGCAGTGTTATAGATTTTGGGAATGAGCATCTGAGGGAGTTTTATGGCTGCCCGTATACAGTCGGAGTGGACATTTTTCCGTTGGACGGAGTCTATGATGATCGGGAAAAAGAGCTGGATAGGAAACGTCGGGCAGAGAAGGTGCTGCGGGAGTTGGACAGCACTTCAAACAGAAATCAGGTGAACAGGCGAATTGAGAAGATTTACAGCGAGTGTCCGGTGGAGAGCTCATCAAAGGTGGCGCTGATGGTATTTAATATAACGCATGATACACACCTTTTCCCGAAGGAGCTCTTTGATCATATAGTTCAGCTGCCGTTTGAGGGGCTTCTGATAAATGTGCCGGCGAGGTACGAGGAAGTCCTGAGGATTGAATACGGTGATTTCATTGAAATCAGGAAAGGCGGCGGAATCCACGAGTATCCGGTCTATGCCGGACAGGAGAGAATTCTAAAGGAGCAGCTTGGAAGGAATCCATTTACCTACACCATGAATATGAATGAGCTGCTGAATTCTGTGTCGAGATACGCAAGAAGAATGCTAGCGCAGGCTCAGAGTGGTGGAACGGTTGAGGCCGATAACACAGCTGGCGGTGGTGAAAAAAAAGTTGCCGTTTTCCTGCCGTGTAAAGCCAGCTGGTGGGGCACGATGGAGCCGCTTTGGAGGAAGTATTCGACGGACGAGTCGATGGAAGTGCATGTGCTCCCGATTTTTTACTTTGATTGTGACCACAATGGAAATATCGGAGAACGGCATGATGAGAGAACTCTTTTTCCGGATTATGTGAGAGTCGAGGATTGCGAGAAGTTTGATTTTGCGAGGATCAATCCTGACATAATTGTTACTCAGGTGCCTTATGATGGCTACAATAGCGCATTTACAGTCCATGAGTTTTTCTATTCAGCAAATCTTTTGAATTTCGCGGATGAGCTGGTTTACGTACCATGCTTTGATATGGAGCCTCCGATAGATGAGAATGACAAGGCTGCCACGGCGATATCTGTATTTATTGAGCAGGAAGGTGTTGTGAATGCGGATAAGGTGTATGTGAGCGGTGAGGACTTGAGAAAGCTTTACGTCGACGTGCTAATTAAACTCAGCAGTGAGGACACGCGCCAATACTGGGAGCAGAAGATTATGGTGCTGGATGCGGCCGAGACCGACGAAAATGAAACTGAAAGTGCACAGGAGAGCACAGAGGCCGGCGGAAAACCGTACGAAAAGGTCGGTGCGCGAAAGAAGCTTGTGTATTATATTGGTATAAGTTCGATATTGAGGTATGGGCACGAGGCCATAGAGAAGATACAGGAGAGTTTCGACATCTTTGAGGTGGCATGTGACAAGCTGGATGTTTTATTTGTGCCTCAGTGGAAGCTCTTGGAGAACCTGAATGACTCGGCTCCTGAGCTCTCGTCAGAATTTGAGATACTTCTGGAGTCAATTGCCGGCAGGAAGAATATCACATACGAACCTGGTCAGCAGGATCTTTTACAGGTTGATGATTGGAACGCCTATTATGGAGACGTAAGTCCCTACGTAAGAAAGTGCGTAGAGCGAAAGATTCCTGTCATGATCCAGAACTATGAGATTCGAAAAAGTTAATACGGCTACACATCAAGCTCGTAATTGGCAATCATTACGGGCTTTTTTGTGCCTCATAATGTGTTTAGTACTAAATAAATTACCAATTGACAATGGGCAGCATAGGATATATCATAAGGTATCAAATGATACCGGGATGGATAAAAAGTTGTTAGGCATTAATAAAAGGATTGAAAGTAAACTAGAAGTACAGGCATATATTCAGAATTTGCAATATGCACTCAATCATGGTGCCTCAATCCAGTTTCAGATCAATACACTGTAAATGCACTTTTTCCTAATGAGGACCCTGTTACTGCACTAAAGCATGAACTATTAACGTTATCGGTTGAGGACTACATTCAAACAGTAACGGATTTGCGCTTTCCAAAGAGAAGCGAGATGCGAGAATTTGGGAAAACATACGCAGGGATGGGTGATGTATACATAAAAATCCGTGTTGAGCTATTGGGTATTTATGGAAATCCAACGACTTTTATTATGTCATTTCATTTTGCAGAAATACCCTTTTTCAAGGAAATGTTCCCTTACAAGAAAGAAGGAGACGCCAATGCAAATGAAAGTATTAAAGAGTGAAAAGTGTACATGTCCTTCATGTATGGAAGAGCATGAGGTGAAAACTGTACTTGTAGATGAATCTTCAGTATATAAAGATGAGAAGGTGTGCTATAAAGCGGAATATATGCTATGCGACAATACGCAGGAACTGTTTGCCAGTGAGCAGCAGCTGTCTCAGAATGACCTTAATCTCAAAAACGCATATAGGAAAAAGCATGGATTACTAACCTCTGATGAAATAGTTTCTATCAGATCAAAATACAATATTACTCAAAGTGATCTATGCCTTCTTTTAGGATGGGGAGGCAAGACAATAGCAAGATATGAAGGTCATCAAATTCAAGACAAGGCCCATGATTCCATACTAAAGAAGATTGATCAGGATCCTGAATGGTTTATTGAATTGCTGGATGCATCTAATAGCCAATTCAGGGAAGAAACTTATAAGAGATACTTAGCTGTTGCAACAGCTGTATGCGAGGTTTGTCAGGATAAGTATCTACGGAAGTCAATTGAGGCTGTCTATTATAAGTATCAAGCGATGCCTTTAATGCGTGGTAACCAGCTTCTTTCTTTAGATAAAGTGATTGATGTGATTCGTTATTTTTCTGCCTCAAAAAAAGTTACCGATCTGTATAAGGTAAAGCTGATGAAACTAATGTGGTATGCAGATGCTTTGTCTTATAAGTTGAATGAGCAAGCCATCACTGGATTGGTGTATCAGGCACTTCCTATGGGAGCAGTTCCGGTTGGATATAATTCGATAATGGATTTAAAAGGAATTCCATATGAAGAGGAAGATATTGGTGAAATGAGTGCGTATCATTTCTATTTGAAAAATGGAGAATCATATCCGGCACTTACTGATGAAGACAAAAAGGTATTAGATAAGGTAATTGAAAAGCTTGGGAGAGTGTCTAAGCGTGAGATTGTTGATTTTATGCATCAGGAACGAGCCTATATCGAAACCAAGCCGAAAGATATGATTTCTTTTGAGTATGCGCAGTATCTCCAGATATAGTAAGTAGTGAATTACACATCAAGCTCGTAATGAGCGATCATTACGGGCTTTTTTTGTGCGACAAAGACTGGGACGATGGGGCTGGAACTGCCATAGTAGGCATCGAAACGTGAAGCAAAGGCCTCGCAGTCTCGGGGGTCAAAAGAGACCATGGAGAAACCGGCAGCTGATGCTAGAGGGCAGACTTTTGCAGCGAAATCATCGTTAGGAACCGTATTTGATTGTGAACCGTCCACTGCGGCTGGATTGCTGCAAGGTGGATACAGGCAGACTGAGACATCCAGTTTGTCGGAGCTTTCTTTTAGCAGGCTAAGACGCTTCTGTACAGCACTTTCGAAACAATCCGGATGCTCGAAGTACTCATAGGAACTGATGCAGTAGAGGAAGTGCTTGCGTGGGTTAGCAGACGCAGGTTGAGTTGGCGTTTCATATGAAGATGAAATTTGTGCAGCTGAATCTTCAGGGAGGTACAGATCCGGAATGACCATGGTTCTGCTCTTCCAGATTGCACGGGTGGACTCGTCTCCTGTAAAGGAGGTTAGCTTGTTGATATAGTGGGCTTGCAGAGTTTCAGAGTGCAAGTAGATCTTGTCTGCGAGAATAACGCCGGGCATAGTAACATAAAAGTCCATGACTTTGAGATCAGGGATGCTGTCATCGTTGAAATCAGCCACCGGGCCAATAGGTATATAGACAAGTTCTTTTGTATAAAAGATTAGGTTTTCTGCGTAGTAGTAGGGCGGAACAGTGAGATAAGGATTCTCAGCATCGTAAGGACTTTGTATGTAAATGGTATCGGGCTTATGCTGTTCAAGGTCGTAGTCCTCCCAACTCATGATAGGAAGGCTGGATGGATACTCATTAAGGTGTGTAGCGGCTAAGATTTCGCTGTCGTTTAATGTAATCTCGCCTAGGCAGTTTTTGGGCATGAGAGGAAGAGGGACAACAAGAATTTCTGTGTCCTTGCGAGAGGATTCTTTTGCATAAATGCCGGCCATTCCAGCCCATTCCTTTGGCCCGACTGGCAGAAATAGAACACGACGCTTGGCTGTTGCAGAATCAGGCCTCTCTACGTTAAGGAAAGCTGCATCAAAAGTAAACCGTGGGAGTTTCATTCCGGTAGCTTCCTCGAAATTCTTGCGCTGACCTTCGAACGGTGGATAGTCGTGTCCTCCTGTGCCTTTACGGATTACGTTGTAGTCACCATAGTGAGCGGCAAGAGATTCGTTAAAGTGTGACGGAACAGGGATCAGAGTATCTTCAAATGGCAATAGCAAAGGATTTTCGTAGTACTCTTTTGGCTCACCGGGATTACCCTTAAGTCCCCAGGGGAACAGCTGGCATACCCTTTCAGAATCTTCCTTTGGTGCCCGAGCCATCTGCTTTTCAGCAAGACGATAAAGAGATATGGCGAGTTCACGTCCCATCTCTCTTGTTTTAAATTTAAAAGAATACTTTTTTTCCAGTTTATCTAAGTTGAAATTAAGTGATTCAGGATTGGCATTTCCTGATATTACCTTCTCTGCGATTGCTAGAATGAACATCACCTCGTCGCAGCGCTCTTTTTCCTGAGTAGAATCCTTATATAGATAGTCCTTGACGAAAATGTCGACACCGGAAAGCCATGGAAAATTATAGTGGCTGTTTAGATAATTCTCATCGAAGCAGATTCTGGAACTATTAACAACTCTTGATAAAAAGAGCCAGTGATTATCGTGACGCTCATAGTCGTGGATACAGTATTCTGCTGGGAGCTCAGAGTCTGCAACAGCTCGAAATTTTATGTAGTCATCCCTCTTCATGCAGATATCCAGGTCATCGTCCCATGGGATAAAGCCACCGTGGCGAACTGCACCCAAAAAACTGCCCCAATCCGCAAAGTACGCGATGTCATGCTTCTTGCAGATTCGGTCAATCTCAGAAAGAACGTCGAGGACACAGGCCCAGGACTGTTTGATTATAGTAGGTATGTAGAATCCATTTCTGATTTCGTCACGAAAAAAGTCAATATTATGCTTCATAAACTTGATGTTTTTTATCCTGAATAATTGAAAGTTTTTTGGGAAACCTTACACCATAATCATAACATGTTTTAACGTATTGATGATTATTTGTTATCGAAAAAGCTGGGTAATGATTAAACAGCAATTCACCGAAATATAAAATGATAAAGTATATTTTTGGCTAGAATGTGCCACACGATTTATGAGGTCAGCGTATGGTTATACAGCATAATCTTTTTTCGATGAATGCAAATCGAATGTATAACATAAACGTAAAAGATAGAGCCAGAGTTTCTGAGAAACTTTCATCCGGATACAGGATTCACAGGGCAGCAGATGATGCAGCAGGACTGGGAATTTCCGAGAAGATGAGGAGACAGATACATGGTCTTACTCAGGCTGTGGCAAATGCTCAGGACGGAATTTCGCTTCTTCAGTCGGCAGAAGGTGCACTGAATGAAGTTCACGATATGCTTCAGAGAATGAATGAACTGTGTGTCAAAGCGGCCAACGACACCATTAGCATTTCAGACCGTTCATATATTCAAAGTGAAATCATGGTTCTTCAGGACGAAATAAACAGGTCCGGAGAAACTACTACTTTTAATGAAATAAAGGTTTTGAATGGAATAAAGCAGGAAGATGTGACAGCTGTCTCTCCAAACCTTGAATATACCGGTTTTCAGAACCAGTCTTTGCAGCAAGCATCAGGTGATGACCCGGCATGTTTTTCTATATCTCCGCTTAGAGATGGGGATATTCTGACGAAAGAAATAAATGGAGAGACAGTTTATTTTGCTGTAAATGGTTCCGGCGATGGTGACGGAACCAGCGGAAGCCCGTTTAGAATCACCAAAGAAGAGGCCTACAGACATGTGAGTAATCAGCTGCTTGAGGCAAATGCAAGCGTTGCTGCGGAGCATGATGGATTCGTGTCTGTATCATATAGTACAAGCGGCCCGGATGAAGGTAAGTTCTTTATCGAATTCCACGCGCCTTTGGAACTTAAACTCCAAGTGGGATCTGAGACAGAAGAGGAGAATCAGATTACGCTGACAATCAATCCGTTAAATAGCGCAACATTAGGAATACATAGAGTTGATGTTACAGGTCCAACCAATGATGGAGCACTAAAGGGAATTGAAGCTATAAAGGATGCTATAAAGATAAACTCTCGCGAGAGATCAAACCTTGGATCCGCTCAGAACAGACTTGAATATACAATAAAGAACTTGAACAACGTCGTTGAGAACACGCAGGATGCCGAATCCAAATTAAGAGATACTGAGATGGCACACACTATATCTGATTATATGAATAAGGATGTGCTTGTTCAGGCCGGGCAGATGATCCTGTCCCAGGCCAATCAGAGTAAAGAAGTCGTGCTGAGGCTGTTACAGTAGTCGCAAGGACTATTCCGAGTAAATATTGAGTTCTATTCGTTCTAATATCTCAGGCAATGCGCGTACTGAATTGACCTTGTATCGATCCCTTAAGGTTTCAAGCAGTTCTTTCTTGGCAGCACCTGTAAGCTCTATTGTATTGCAATATATACATAGTGCTGCGTCCGCAACCTGTTTGCTCATAGGACTCATTTGGATAAGCAAACTATCAACAAGAAGAGATATGCTTGAGAAAATATCTGTACCATAGGATGTGAAGGATATTTGCTGCAGAGAGTAAAAGGGCTCAATCGCAGAGTAATCCATATCTGCGGTATATAGATCCTGTAGGTAACTATTAGCTGTTTCAATTAAAGCTCTGCTTATGTCGTTCAGATTAACCAGGAAGCCCTCATCGTCGTATTTGTGCGCAGAAATGCTTATCGGCAGCGTTGTCACACCGCGAGTTATGAGTAAATTCACTGTGTATTGATCTGATCCTACTACGTGAGAACTAATCGTCTCCGGGTACACATAAACCTTCTCATCTGTTCTTCTAAGAGGATTGCGCTTTGCAATACCATTCTTGTTATTCTCGTGAAAAGATACTATGAGTTCCTCCCCTTTAGTCGCATCAACCTTGATATATACAGAAATCCGGTAGAACTCATCAAGAACACAGACTGCGTTATCGAATTTCTCCTGTGAAGATACCTCTGTTATCATGAACGGCTGGATATGTTCTAGATACTTTCTGATATAGACGAGCTTATCAATTCCTAGGAAATCCAGGTATTTAAAAAGATGAAGATTAAGCCCAGAAACGTGTTCAGATTCATCAAGTTTTATTCTATCAAGTCTGGCCAGACGTCTAAGGCGTTTGCAAAGAGATTTCTTGACAGAAAGCTCTTTGGTTTCAGGAATAAATGAGGCACTTTGCGTTAGCGAATACTTGTTGTTATCGACAACGCTAATCGAATCAATATCTTCAGTGCTGTTAGCATTATTGCTGCTGTTATTGCTACTTAACATTGTGAAATATGAAAGAATTCGCTTTCTTAAATCAGAATCGCTGTTTCGATAAATCTCTATAATGAGCTTTTCGTCATCACTGAAAGCCATCTTAAAAGTTGATGACTTTGTTGATTCACTCTTTGAGATATTCTCATCGTAGAATAGCTCAATAGGGGATATATCTAATGCCTTACAGATTACCGAAATTTTCCCTGCTGAAGGATTAAACCCCTTTCGCTTCCAGTCACAAATAGTGCTCTCAGCAATACCTGTCATCTTAGAGAACTCTTTCTGAGAAATCCCTCTTTCCTTCAATATTGAAAACACTTTAGAACTAACCTGCATAATGCCTCCATAGAAATTCGATTAAACGAATTCGACTAATCGAATTGTATTTTATTTTGGCCTAAGTGTCAAATCAATTCCAAATTGTCAGTGTGAATAGAATTTGGATTATATATGAATAAACGGCCTGCTGAATTGAGCAGACCGTTTATAATAATCAATTATTTTTATTCTCTTTTTCTAAGGCTTGTCTAAATATGGATTCTACTGTTACTTCATTATATCCATATTTCGTCATTAGTTCTTCTGAAATGTCATTATCTGAAATACCATGAGCACGACTAAAAATAACAAGGTTGATTGCATCTTCTTGTTTTGTTGCAGTGACTGCTTCTCTTTTTATGACTCTCATATGACCAGCCTTATCGTATTCAAATATACTATACATAATGACCGCCTTTCTTTCTCGTAATAAGAAATCCTTTAGGATGTCGTGTTCAATGCAATAATCAACTGCTTTGGGAACTCTTGCCTTGATTGATGTTATATACCTTTACTGTTAACTCGAGTTCTGGATTACCAGAGTTGGCTTGATACAATTCTGATAATCGGTAGGTATTTTCTTCCGGCATTTCATCAGTTCCGTTATAGAAAACGACGAAATGAGGTTCTGGTATTTGGATACGACTATCGCCATATATGTCTTCATTGATCAGCTGTGAGTATAGACTGCTTACATAGAGAAGGCATCTTAATGGCATGTTAGGACACCTGGTTGATTGATGCTCATAGATGTTAAGGTGGGTATCAATAATTTTTGTTTGGGGAAATGTGATAAACGAAAGGCATCACATTCATTGCGGTAGAAAACCGACTTGCCTAATATACAACAAGAGATTAGTGTTGTCAAATATTTCAATTCGTAGTATCTCTGGGGGCTTTGCCCCCCTCCAAAAACTAAATTTCAAAATCTGTAAAAAGAACTGAAATTAATCTATTGAAAATCTCAAAATACCAATTCTTTTAATACCCATTTTATATTTAATTTATAATCTCATGCTACAATGCATTAGTCAGTTGCGGAGACCAAAACATCCTGTGAAAAGCCCATTTTTAAGGGATTTTGCAAAAGCTAAAGTTACAGGTAAATCTGTCGATATAATTGGTAGACACCAGTAAACATCAAGGATTTGAGGCTTTGCAAGCGGAAAATTGACGAGATATCTGATATTTTAGTATAATATTTTATAATAAACCGACAATTTGATCGGCACAAACGCTAAAGATACTATTGCAAAAAATATTATAAAAATACAGACAACACCGTCAATTATCCGGGGAGTGCAGACCACAGGATATGAGAGGTGATGCCTATGCGTGTAATAATGCGTGGTCATGAAAATAAGACTAAACCACCACCTGAGAGGTTCGTAGATCAATAAATCTGCGAAATACGCAAAAAAGTATTGGAGGATAGAAAATGTCAAATGAGACTGGAAACAATGGCGGTTCAAAAGCTGGAAAAATAGCCATTGCCTGTGGAATTGTAGTTATTATCGCTCTTTTAGTGGCAATTGTGGTTCTTCTATTAAATAAAAAAGAACCGGGGCCGGTAGAAAAAAGTGATGATATTTCTGCAAGGGGTGTCGTTGTAAACGAACAAAACGCTGTTGAAGTCATAGACAGTTTTGTATCAGAACCGACGGTTCCAATGGGATATTATACAGTCTCAATGACAAATGAATGGCATTTTGCTTCATCGGATGCAGTTTCTGAAGATGCATATGTACGGAATCTGGAAGAAAACACAAATGATGTCTACTTCGATGTATTCCTGGCAGAGGATGAGGATAATGCAATTTATGGATCCCCAATTATTCCACGAGGAGCTGAACTCGAAGGTATCAAGTTGGATAAAGAATTAAATGCCGGAACTCACGACTGCGTTCTTATCTATCATCTTATCGATGAAGATCAAAAAGAGGTAAGTACACTCCGCGTTGGAATAAAAGTTATTGTTGAAAACTAAATATTGGTCACTAGAAAACGGTTACTGCCCCAACAAGGACGTTAGGGTAAAAAATATTCAAATTCAAGGAGGATATTTCATTATGAACAAATTTAGCAAAGTAATCGCGGTTGCATTGGCAGCTACAATGGTATTCGGAAGCGCAGTTACTTCTTTTGCGTCAGAGCCTGTAACATCAGTTAATTCTGAAGGTAATGGTACAAGTGAGGGTCACGTTGAGAAAAAGACAATAGACATTACATTACCGACAGTAGCGAGTGGATCTACACCATTTGCATACATCATGGACCCTGAGCGCTTGATTACTGAGACTGCAGCTGCGAAGTATGCTAATACAGTATGGCCTACAAGTAATGATACTGGTGTATATTTTAATCAGGGAGCAATCTCTGGTGGTGATGATGACGGAAAAACACAGTACGGAAATACTAGTATTGTAACAACTGTTACCAATAAGAGTAGTTCAGCTCTTGACATTACAATTAAGGCTGAAGCAGTAAGTGCTGATACAGATATTCCGCTGGTTGCTAAAGATGCAATTGCAACAGCATCTGCAGCTTCATTGTATCTTGGCCTTGCATATGATGACAAGGATGCTTCAACTACAGATACAGCTGTAGCTATTGCAAAGGATACAGCAGCTGAAAAGACAGTTTCAGTTGCAGGAACTCCTGCTAACTATAAGGTTGCCTATAATTCTACTGACTCTAAGTATGAATATCGTGCACTCACATTAGCTGAATACCAGGCTTTGGATGGCAACTCAGGCAAGACACAGGCTGACTATGATGCTACTTGGGCAACAATGGAATTTAACCTTGAAGGTGCAGTAACATCTGGTAAGGCTGTTACAGCTGCAACAACTGCTCCTAAGGTAAAGGTTACATGGAGCTGGGCAGATCCTGATGCAGCACCTACATCTTATACTGTAACATATAAGTCAAACTATACAGATGGACCAGACGATGCGACAGAGTCTGTAACAGCCAATGGAAATCCTACAGGACCAGAAACAGCATTCACACGTGAAGGCTACAAACTGGCAGGATGGGCTGAGGCAGCAGATGGTGAAGCAGCAGCTCTTAGCACATACACAATTACAGAAGCTACAACATTGTATGCAATCTGGGTTGAACTTAAGGATGGATATGCTCTTTGGGGCGGAAATGAAGCAGGAGTGTTCTATGTTGGAACAACTAATAGCACCGGATTTAGTTTAGGAGGTGCGGAGGTGACTTCTGTTACTGTAAATGATAAGGAAGTAGAATTTGATGTTGTTAGCGCATCATCAGGATCTTGGGTTAGTGTAGCACCTACCGCAATTGCAGCAGTTGGTGAAGATAATGATTGGGCTTCAGGAACAACGTTAGTATTTAAGGTATCTTATGGTGCTTATGAGTACAGCGCAACATATACACAGCCATAATTTAATAGTTCAGATTTTTATATCACTTTGATGAAGTAGTAGGGGGATGTTATCATCCCCCTACTATCTATGTATTTATATCTGAAAGAACAGCATGGAGAAAATGTTAGAATGAATGCATTTGATATTTTAGACAATCTTCTTATCCTTGAACAGAGCGGAAGAGGAATACAGGAGTTTTTTTCTGTCAATCAGATTTCAAATGTTATTGTATATGGCTTAGGGCGAATTGGCGTGAGAGTGGTCAAGTCTTTAAATAATGCAGGAATAAATATAGTCTGCGTATTAGACAAAGATGCTGCGAATATAGATGCTGAAGGACTTGAAGTTATTGAACCTCTAGATGTTGGTGATTATGATGATCAAGCAGAATTAGTTATCGTATCTGTGAGTGAAGGATACTATGAAATTAAAGAGGAATTAGAGAAGAAAACAAAAGTAGATATAATCTCTATCGGAGAGATTGTTGAATACTGCAAAGAAGGTGAACCAGATCTGGGACTAAAAGTCATTAGGCGACCCAGTAAACATATAGAGGCAGTAAAAAGTAAAAAGATAGATGTCGAGAACCGTAGTAGAAAACTGTTGATTTTCGGAGGGGGGAGTGGTATTGGCAAAGCAATCGCCTATAGAATGCTCATGGACGGTGCAGACGTTGTAATTGCCGGGAGAAGTATCGATAGATTAAATAAAACTCGGATAGATTTTGAAAAGGCTTTGTTGAATTCAAACACTGGGATGATAAAAGCCGGGACGGTTTATGTTTTGCAGGCTGATATAGCATGTGTGAATCAGCAAAACATTTACTTTGAAAGAGCAAAGAAACTCATGGGAGGATTAGATGCTTTTGTTAATTCAGCGGGAATTACCTTGGAACAGAGGGGACGAGGTTACGAACCATGGGATATATCTGAACAAGAGTGGGATGAGATATCAGATACAGATTTTAAAGGGGCTTATTTTTTAATTAGAAATGAGGTTGATTATCTCTTAAAGAATAGTATAAGTGGCAATATATTAAATATCGCTTCAAACGCCGCATATACAGATGTTATAGGACTCTATGGGGCCGCTAAGCTTTCAATGATTAAGTGGACACGAGCATTTGGAAAACGTTTTGGGCATGATGGGATTGTAATAAACGGAATTGCACCGGGGGCCACATTTACTTCCATGATATCTTCATATGCAAAGTCTATGGATCAAGTGTATTCAAGGCATGCTATTGACCGCTTCATTAAACCTGAAGAAATTGCTGAATTAGCTTGGTTTTGCTTGGGCAAAAATGGTGTGTCGTTATGTGGAACAACTATTGTAGCGGATGGGGGAGATTCATCTGCAATTTAAAGTATTGGCTGAGGGATTTCAAATGAAAACCTTAATGGATGAGTGGGGCGAGTATTTAAGGATAGTTGAGAAGAATAAGGATGTGCAATATTCAAGCATTCATAGCATTAGTGTGCCTAAGATTAAGGAACGATGCGCGGGATGCTTTTATTGTGATGGGGAAATATCAGGAGTAACTAACTCATCGAGAGAGCTAATGATTGTAGACCCCATAAGGGAAACTGTTTCCTTTATGGGTAAAACGGATATAGGAACATTTAAATGGACTGGAGGGGGTGAGTACAACGGAAAGTGTTATGGTTTTCCACGAAAAAAGAATAGTATTCTATATATAGATATCAAATCGAAAAGACTTGAAACGATAAAACTAAATACAAACTATAGAGGGGAACATCATTATTCTGGAGTGATTTCAGATGAAGGTATTGTTTATCAGCCTCCAAGAAATACTGACCACGTGTTATGTATTGATCTTAATAACTTTAACACGTGGACAATTCCTATGCCAAATATAGATGGAATTTGTAGATATTCATCGGCAGTTCTTCATCCGAGTGGAGATATTTATTTGATACCAGAAATTGGTTTTCGAACTGCAATATTACATAAAGGTAGTGGTAAAATTGAGTATTTTGGAGATGTATCGGATCATTTGGTGTTTGGAGGAGTTGTTGGGACGGATGGTAATATATATGGTTTTTCAAAAAAAGGAAATGGAATCCTTAGAATACTTGTAAGAGAACAAAAAATAGAATATGTGTGTCAAAATATTGGAAATCCAGATTGTTATGGCTCGGTTGTAGGCATAAATGGAAATATATATGGTGTACCTGGTGGGGGAAGTATAATTTGGGAATACTCTCTTAGAGAAAACATAGTCAAACCTTTATTTGAGTTAAGTGAGTACGGCTATGCTAAATGCGCAGGTGGAGGGGTTGGGCTAGACGGCACAATCGTTTTTATGCCGTGCTTTGGAGAATATGTTTATTTTATTAAGAATAATGATTCTATGTATATAGATGCTGATAATAGGTTTTTTAATACATGTTATTAAGTGCTGCGTATATGAGAGGTGTTGTCGTGATAGATGTATTAGAGTCAATGGTAAAGAGAGCAGGTGGACACGATTTTTTGTTTGACGAAGATGGGTATTATTCACTTGCCTGCATGGATAAAGCAGTATGTCGAATTAGTAAGCAAACTGAGAATGCTAGCATTAGTTTGTTCAATAATAAAGTAGGAATTGGGAGTGAAGATGAATCGTTTGCCAGGATGGCGCGTATTGATAATAAAATTCTTGTTGTTCCACATCTGGGAAATAGTCTCTATATAATTGAAGTAGAAAACGGCATTGCTAATAAAATCGACATAGATATTCAGCTTGAAAAGTATCAGGGTAAATATCGATTTTGGCAGGTTGTTAGTCATGAGAATAAATTCTATGTCATGGGATACGCTGTTCCGATGATAATAAGGATTGATCCTAATACTTATGAATATGAATTAATTACCAGTTGGGTTGATGAATACATTAAGAGGGCTGGATGTGGAGTGGATGCCATTGATTATTTTTTTTCTGATGGATACGCACAAATTGGAGATGATTTCTTTTTCCCAACATCATTAAAAGATACTCTATTTAAAGCTAACTTTGTTAACGATATGTATTGCTTTATTACTGTCTGCAGTAGTATTTGCAAGACATTAGGGATGGCTGGTGATGGCGAAGATATATGGATGACAGAATTTTCTAAAGAATCAAGTAAATATGCGGTTTGGAACACAAAAAACAATACCGTAAACCATGGTTTTTTGCCTCATGGAAGTTTTTATTACGATATGGCGTTTTTTGGAGATTATGCATATTTTTTTCCGTTGGGAAAAGGCGGAAGAATATACAGAATAGAGAAGTCTTCTCAAAGAATTGAGATTGCTAGTGAACTTGACGCGCTACTTGAGCCTCCGGAATCGGATAATCGAATTTTTGATATTGCGGTAGCAAAACAAATTTTAGATGAGATTGTGTTTGTTAGAAGGCCTGATTATACGTGGTTTTCATATAATTTTGTAACTAAAGATGTCAAGGAAAACGTTTATTATATCGAGGATTGTAATGAGTTAAAAGGATTAATGAACCATTATTATGGGAAAATGTATAACAATCTTTCAAGTAATAGAGGATATGTTAATGAGGGGCAGATGTCACTTACGGCATTTACTGATTACTTGCAGTTATAAAAGTAAAGAATATCGATAAGATACTCGAGCATTAGCTAACCTATGGAGGAAAAATGTCTACAGTTACTGAGTGGATTGAAATGGAGGAAAAATGCACTGGGTGTGGGGCATGTGCCCAAATATGTCCGGTGAGAGCTATAAAACTGGAAGTTCGAAATAACGGGTATTGGTATCCTTCTATTATGGATGGGATTTGTATAAATTGTGGTAAGTGTACTGAGGTCTGTCGGGGGCGATTAAAAACGAATAGATCAGATAATGATTATAATGAAGCATATGCTGCCTGGACCAAAGACGAGAACCTAAGATTCTATAGTACTTCAGGTGGAGCATTCTCTGAAATAGCCAGATTGGTATTGGAGAGCGGCGGTGTTGTTTTTGGAGCTGCCTATGATGGTATTGAAGTTTCACACAAAATATGTACAAAATTAGAAGACTTAGAGAAATTACGACGATCAAAATATGTTCAAAGTAAGAACATAAGTGCATATTATGAGGCAAAGAAGCATTTGGATAATGGGAAGTTAATTCTATTTTCTGGAACACCATGCCAAATTGGAGGATTATACTCCTTTTTGGGTAGGAAGTATGATTCATTGCTTACTGTAAGCTTTATTTGCAGAGGGGTTTGTTCACCTATAGCATTTAAGAAATGGATAGAAGAATGCGAAGAAAACGCTGGGAATAGCATAAAAAAAATATGGTTTAAATATAAGAAAACTGGCTGGAAGAGCTCTCCTAGAAGTACATACCTTGAATTTGAGAATGACAAAGGAATAATTGTATCTGATAGAGACAATTTGTACATGAATGCGTATTTAGATACTAATTCTATTATTCGAATAAGCTGTGGCAATTGTGATTTTAAAGATAAAATGCATCTTGAGGATATTACGTTGGGAGATTTTTGGGGAGCCAAAGAAGAGTATGATGATGATAAAGGAACGTCGGTTATTTTGGTTAATTCTCAAATGGGAAAACGATTTGTTGATATGCTCATAGATTGTGAACGAATGAATATGTTTCCGTGTGAGAAAACGGATGTTGTAAGAGGTAATCCAATGTTCGTAAGAAGTGTTGACAGAGCAGATGATAGTGAGCATTTTATTAAACTATTAGAATCTAATAACTTTTCAAAAGCATATCAAATATATCAAGAAAAAACTGGTAAGAAACGATAGAATTATTGGCAGGAACGATATGGAAACACTTAATATTGTGGAAGAAACGGCTTTAGAATTTTTTGATAGCATTAGTGATGAGAACTACATAATAGGTATTTCTGAAAGTTCCCTTAAACTATTTGACATTCTTAGAGAAAAGGGAATACGCATAAAGGGCTTTATTGATTATAGTTCTGGAGAAATAAGGATTTATGAAACAGTGTATACTGTAATATCTTTTGACGAATGTGAATCAGCAACGATAACTAACGCATTTGAAGTTTACAGTGTTACAACTCCTCTATATAGCTTGCGAAGGATTTGTACATTGATTCGGGTTGCACCTTTTGTAGTTGAGCATGCTTATGGTATGCAAACGAAACGTAACGGCATTGAGCAAATTGGGTCTATGGTGGCCCCTACGGCTAGTATTTTTGCTGATTCTTCATCTAAAATTATTATCACTAATTCTATTATTTATCCAAGAGTAAATATTCATGTACAGAATGAGTCGGAAGTAATAATTAACGGAAGTGTTCTTAAAGAGGATGTATCGATAAGTGCAAAGCAAAAATCAAAAATAACAATTAACGAAGGGGTAGTTATAGATAGAGATGCCGAAATTGTTGCGCATTTAGGGTCTGATATATATTTAAACAAAGAAGTGAAGCTGGAAAGATATGTTTCTCTTATCGCAATGTACAAGTCTAGATTAGTGATAGACAAATATGTCCTTTTAATGAAATATGTTACTGTTCATAGTAAATGTAATTCAAATGTGCTCATAGGAAAAGATACCTTCCTAAATTACTATGATATTCTTGCTAGTTATGATGCAGAAATATCCATTGGAGAAGAGTGTATGTTGGCACCGCATGTTAGTGGAATCGTGGGATATCATAGCATCAAGGCGATAGATGATGAGGAATGGAATAGGAATATAGAAAATAAGAAATCAATAAAGGTAGGAAATCATGTATGGCTTGGAGTAGGAGTTATTTTGTTGCCTGGTACTGATATAAGAGAGGGGAGTATGCTGGGGGCAGGTACTATTGCTAACAGTACTGTTCCTCCAAATGTTTGTTGCGTGGGCGAAAAATGCACAATTATCAAAGAAAGCATTTATTGGGAAGCATGAGTTTGAGAGGTAATCCGTCATGAAAGAAAGTAGGAGACCACTTATTATTTCTAATGATAATGGATTGTTAAAAGTGACAGAAAACACAGTGTTCATCTCAAGTGAAAATAGTGTTATTGAGATTTATGAATCCTTGGAATTTGATGCAAATAGTTATGGAGATAATAAAAGGTCCTCAATTATTAGGATGGATTGCGGAACTAAAATTGTCGCGATAGGCCACTTTAGGTTTTTTTATGGTGCGGATATTGTTTTGTTTGATAATGCAATACTAAAGCTTGGTAATAATTCTTTCATTAACAGTGATTGCAAAATACGCGTAAAACAGATGATAGAGATTGGAGACGATTGTGCAATTTCCCATGATTTTACAATCATGGATTCGGACTTTCACACGATTAATGGGCAAAACAAGATTGCACCTGTAAAAATTGGTAATCATGTTTGGATAGGAACAAGAGTAACAATTCTTAAAGGATGCAACATTGGAGATGGATGTATTATTGCAGCTGGAAGTGTTGTTACTAAGAGTTTTCCTCCAAGGTGCATGATAGCGGGAGTACCAGCAAAGATTATTAAAAAAAATGTTGAATGGACATAGCAGGAGCTTGCGATGAGCATTTTGAATATTTGTAATTTTTTTATTGATAATAAATATAGTACAATTGCAATATATGGAGTGGGAAAAGAAGGAAGAAAACTCATAGACGAACTTGCGAGCTCGGAAGTAAGCATTAAATATGGAATAGATAGGAATGCAACAAATATTGAATGTGAGAATTTTCCTATATATACACCAGATAGTATTAATGACAAGGAACAAGTTGATTGCATAGTGGTTACACCGATAAATGATTTTGTTGCAATTGAGGAGCAACTTGAGAAGCTTTTTGATTGTGATATTGTTTCTTTGGAAACGGTGAGACAGTATTATTTGCTTCGGCATTAATAGGAGAGAATATATTATGAAAGCTGCTGTTTTCACGTTTTGTAACTTCAGGTTGATCAATTATGGCCAGATTCTTCAGTGTTACGCTTTTCAAGAAATGTGCCGAAATGAAGGACTAGATATAAAAGTAATAAGATATAGGCAATTGGAGGACTTTGAAAATGTTGAAATGATTCCCCCAAAAAATGGAGAACGTGAGCTTTACGAAAGAAAATATAAAGATAGATATGTCGAAGCCCAAGATAGGGAGCAAGTGTATAAGTTCAAACAGTTTATGGATGAGTATATATCTTTTGCACCAATATCATATACAGTAGATGAGCTTAAAGATGAAACATATGATTGTGATCTGCTTATCGTGGGAAGTGATCAGGTATGGAATCCTGCTTGGTTTAATAGGATATTTCTTCTTGAATTTGCTAGAGAAAATCAGAGGAAAATTACATATGCTACAGGAGGTATCTCCTGCGTGACTCCGGAAAATGAAACAACAATTAGGCTGATTGCTGAAAAGATAAAAGACTTTGATGTTGTTTCTGTTAGAGAAAAAATTAGCGCAGATATATTAAAACAGTACATACAGAGGGAGATTGCAGATGTGTTGGATCCGACTCTTATGATTGCGAGTAATGATTGGAATAAGATTTGTGATGAGAATAAGTATAAGGGAGATTATTTACTTTGCTTTAACATTGGTCTGATACAGCCTCATAAGCATTTATTGAGAAGCATTGCAAAAACAGCTGGAATTAAAAGAGTAATCTATATTAGGTTTTCAAGGTCTGTAGAGAAATTAGCAGATAGTGATTGCTTTACGGCAGCAGAAGGTGTAGGACCCAGAGAACTGCTTGCGATGATTAGGGATGCAAAAGTGGTCTGTACAGATTCATTCCACGGAGCAGCTCTGTCTATTGTTTTTAATAAAGAATTCTATCTTATGAATAGAGCTTATGTGCAGACAGAAGGTACTGATCATGCGAGAATGAATTCACTAATGAAAAAGCTTGATATTGGCAATAGAAAGGTGAATTCAAAGTCTGAAATTGATAATATATCCATTATTGATTGGGATAAGGTTAATGAAAGATTAACAGTTTTACAAGAGCAAAGTAAAGAGTTTTTCCACAGAGCCATTTATGCGAATGAGTGAGGGGCCGATGTTATTAAGTACCGTGATACCTGTATATAATGCAGAAGCATTCTTATCCAGATGCTTAAACAGCATTTTGACTCAACAAATTGATAGCCTGGAGATTATTTGTGTTGATGACGGTTCTACAGATGATTCTTTAAGTATCTTAAGGGAATATGAAAGGCAATATGAGAATATAATTGTTATTTCTCAAAAAAACCAACATCCTGGAATCGCGCGTAATGCCGGTATGGATATTGCTTCTGGCGATTATATTCATTTTATGGATGCTGATGATTATCTCTACGATGGTATATATACTAATATATTAGATTATCTCAATAATCATAGAGAAATTGATTACCTTAAATTGCGCGCTACGACTTTTATACTAGGCAATAATGAAGAATACAAAAATGATTATTACACATTAGATTATCTTCCCGAAGATATATGGGGCAAGAAAGTTGACCTAGAGAGTGATTATGAAAATCTTGCATTGCGATCGTATCGAGCGCCATGGGGCGGCATATATAAAAGAGAATTGCTTTCAGATATAAGGATGAGCAATCTACCATGTATCGAAGATCGCGAGTTTTATGTAAGAGTTCTTTCAAAGGCAGAATATATTGTCTATTTTCCTTTGTTTGCTGTTCATCACCAAATGGATAATCCTGATTCTGTGATGGGAAGGATTAACAGAAACTTTTATGCTTTTCCCCAATCTTACAACGATATTAAAGTAGCTACTATAAATCTTAATTATAGCTATAGAATAGGCATATTAAGGAACGAGTTTGCAGGCGTATTAAATGCCTTTCTCTGTTTGAATAATGATGATATGGGAACTGCGATTCCGGTGCTTAGATCTTTCCTTGAGAACATTGATTGGGAAGATATAGGGAAGTGGTGTCATCCGGAAATGAATCATGTAAATGATTTGATATTGCATGGTGCTGTAAAAACTGGAAAAATCGAAAATATAGTTAATGAGTTAAGAAAATTCAAAACAATATATATTTATGGAGCGGGATACTTTGGAAATATCGTATCTAAAGCCTTGGGGGATAAGGTGAATATCTATGCGGTTATAACATCTGAGACGAGCGCTGAGAGTACTCTTAATGGCTATAAGATAATGCCAATAGCAGAGATTTCCGGTGAAAATTTAATTGACGACAGCGCTTTCTTTATTGCAACCAAGAGCATATTTCATCTTCAAATATATAAAAAGTTAGAGGAACTAAGAATTAAGAATGTATATACCCTTACAGATGGGGAGTTTGATATATTGGACAGATACTGTCGGATTGCGGAGTTGTAAAATAATGCGATAACTGGTATGTCGGGACATGCCTTTTTGCTGGTGAGTTAATGAATATGCGTAGAAACGATTTCGAAAAATACAGTTGCAACTATTCTCTTAGGAAAGATTGGTTATTCCCGTATTCCCAAGTTGAGAAAGACTCCAGAATTATTATTTATGGTGCCGGGGATGTGGGACAATCATATATGTTCCAATTACGGAACAATCATTTCTGCGAAGTGATCTGTTGGGTTGACAGAGATTATGAGAGATACAATGAATTAGGACTAGAGGTGGCGAATCCTGATGGGATACAGATTATTGAAACCTATGATTATATTGTTATTGCTGTTAGTGAAAAGCATGTAGCAATGTGTATAAATAATAGGTTGCTAGAAATGGGGGCGCCACAGAACAAAATCGTTTGGAATGATAATGAAAGATTCAATTTTAGTGGAACTGTTCTAGACAAAAGAATACTTATGCCCATTGAAGAGAACTTTGCTCGTGTATTTCCAGAAAGCAGGTCTGATTATTCCGTTAATGAAGAGCAAATACTAAAAACTGAACTTCTCTCAACGGCTAAAAGAGTGGATGGGATGGTTATTCCAAGACTTGTAGTTGAACTAACTCCCGCTTGTAGTCTGAGGTGCAAGGCGTGTAATAACTTAATGTACATGTATAAGAATCCTGGACATTTGCCTGTTGAGGATGTTTTAGAGGATATCAACACTGTTGTGGGTAGTGTGGATTATGTTGAGATTCTTGAACTGATAGGTGGAGAACCGTTTTTGTATCCGGATATATCTGAGGTTATAGATAACGTTATTTTGAACAATTCAATTCTGGGGATGGAGATAACAACGAATGGGACTATTGTTCCATCATCAGATGTAATATCTTCGTTGTGTAGTCCCAAAACTACAGTTAGAATCAGTAAATATCCCAATTCTCGAAACTTTGACAAGCTGGTTAATACTCTGGAAGAGAATGATGTTAGATACGAGGTGCTGGAAGGCGAATGGGTAGATTCCGGAGGCCACGAGAAACGTAACAGATCATATGAAGATAATAGGGATATCTATTGGAAGTGTCCATCGGCATATCATTGTAAAACATTATTTAAGGGCAAGATATTCCAGTGTGCAAGAGCAGCCAGTCTATATGATCTTGGCCTTGATGAAGGTGATGTGAGTTATTTAGATATATATGAGGCACGAGACTTGAAACATGATATTAAGAAGTTTTGGCTCAAGCCAAGTGACGGCGCTTGTGACCATTGTGATGTTACGGATTATTGGAGGATTATCAAGTCGGGGGAGTGAAGTGGGATATTATCTCCCTATATTGCGATAAGTTGTATGTTTTGGGGTGAAAAATGGAGTAATCTAATTTTATTAAGATTAACTGAGAGTATTTAAGGGATGGTTAAATGCCATCCCTTTTCCATGCCCATCGATAGGCAACTTAGAGCAAATAGAAACGGAATAATGTTGTTATGAGTACTATATTGAGATAAAATTATATATACAGAGTGTTTTGATGCAACGATGGCCGAATAATAAAGATATAAAGTGGAATACGATGTTGTATTCTAGCAAATAATGCAGTGGAAAAGGATAAAGGTATGAGTGATTGCAGGATCACAATTGTCATCCCTGTTTATAATACAGAGATGTATTTGCAGGAATGCTTAAATAGTGTGGTGAATCAAACATATAAAGCATATCAGGTTATTTGTGTCAATGACGGATCAACTGATGGCTCAAAGGCTATTCTTGATTCCTATTCCCAAAAACATCCCAACATTGTTGTAATTGATAAAACACATACGAATGCCGGAGATGCCAGAAACGAAGGATTGCTCAATGCAGAAGGTGATTATTGTTTGTTTCTTGATTCAGATGATGTTCTAGAACTTGAAGCTTTGGAGCTAGTTGCGGAGAATATCGAAAAGAATCATCCGGATATTGTCGTCTATGGGGCTTTCTATTTTGGGGAAAATGATATAGATGGCAAATGTGACATGGATTGGATGCTAGATGAAAGAGTTATTGGCGAATATGAGTACATAACGGAGAGAGAGGCTGATCCTATTATGTATTCATATACCGGATGTAATCCATGGAATAAAGTCGTTAGGAAAGGATTTATTGATGATAATCATTTGAGATTTCAAAGCATAAATAAATCAAATGATGTTTATTTTATTGCTATGGCTTTGGCTTTAAGCAAAAAGACATCTTTTTTACGGGAAAGGTTGATTAATTATCGCATTCATAATAAAGGCATTCAAGGGAGCGACAATGGACTGGGAAACGAGTACTACGATGCGCTTTTTGAATTAAAAAAGGGGCTTGAACAATATAGTAAATATGACTCTTTGAAAAAAGAGTTTTGGAAAATGGCATTACTACATTGCGTTGACAAGGTGTTTGGTGCCAAAACTGATTCAGATATGGCGGTCATGGTGTCCGGCTTTGAGGAAAAAGAGCAAGAATTGGAGTTTTATAAGCTAGATAGGAGCGAGCTTTTAAATGATGACCTCCTATTAAAATGGGACTATATAAAAAGCATAGCGCAGTATCCTCATAATTGCGTATGGTTTAAGGAATCGTTGATCGCTTATCAAAAGAAGCATAATGAAACTCTTAAAACGATAGAAGAATTGAACGAAGCTAACACCCTCATGAAAGACTATAAATCGTGGGACTTACCCCAAGAAGGATTGTCTACAGGCGACAAAGTTGTTGTGTATGGAGCAGGAGATGTGGGAAATGATTTGTATTCAAAGCTTCTTGCAGGTAAAGACTATAATCTTGCCGGTTGGGTTGACAAAGACTATAAGAAAAGAAATGAGGAAGGTAAGCCCGTAACATCAGTAGATAGCATTAGGGGGATAGAGTTTGATAAGGTGATTATAGCTATAAACAATGCCCATGTGGCAGAGTCTGTGGCCAATTTGTTGCATGAAGAATACTTGATCTCCAAAGCAAAAATAGTGAGGATGCATTTATGAGCGAAGTAAAAGTGTCTATAGTTCTAATATCTAAAAATGTTGGACGATATATTGATGAATGCCTTGATAGTGTAGTAAATCAAACATTAAAAGATATAGAGATTATATGCGTCGATGCGTTCTCAGAAGATGGGACACGAGAAGTAATTAAGGAGTATGCCAAGAAAGATAAGCGCATTATTCTTTTGGATGATGACAAAGGTAGCTGTGGCTATTCTTATAACAAGGGTATAAAGCATGCAAATGGGAAGTATGTTGGATTTGTAGAAACTGATGATTTTGTAAGACAGGATATGTTTGAAATCCTTTATAATATAGCGGAGAAGCACTCTCTAGAGTTTGTAAAGGGGAATCACGTACCTTTTATAAATATTTGCGATGACTTGAGGATGTATGCTGAGGAAAGGATTTTTGAAGATCCGGCGTTGAGTTCAAAATATAATGAGATAATTAATCCTTCAGTTCATCCGGATATATTGTGGCCTGATCATTGTATGTGGAACGGCATTTACCTAAGAAGTTTTTTGATTGAAAACGATACTGTGTTAAATGAATCGAAAGGCCCTTCATATCAGGACCATGGTTTTCAATGGAAGACGATAACTCAAGCAAAAAGAGCAATGTATATTGATGAGGGATTGTACTTTTATCGAAAAGATAATGAAGGATCATCAATGAAGAATCCAAAAGGGATGATAAAGGACTATGCAGAGTATCTTTTTGTTAAGGAGTACTTAAAAAGAAATAGTGCGATCATGCCTGAACACTGGTGGGTATACTATCAGAAGATGTATTTTAGCGTTGTTAGATGGTGTGAGGCTATTTTGAATGATGAATGCGAATTGCCAGAAGAGGTGGAAGAAACATTTGGCTTGTACCAAGATGAACTTAAAGAGGGTTTAGATCTTACCCCCAGATTGAGTACTAGGTTGGGATATAGTATTGAGGCAGATATACGCCTTTTATGCAGTGACAAAGAGGCATTTTTAAAATTACTAAATTACCGAAAAAAGTCTATTCAGCAAGCACAGGAAGAGCTTGGTAAAAAAGCTCTTGGAAGAAACGTCGTAGTATTTGGTGCAGGTAATTGGGGCGGAAGATGTTATTTAACTTTATATAAACTGTTTGGTATTGATATTACTTGCTTTTGCGATAACGATTCTAACAAGCAAGGCAAGACAGTGTTATCAAAAACTGTAATGTCACCGGAAAAAGCTTTTGAAGTGTACCCTGATGCGTTGTTTGTTATAGCTAATAGAGTGTGGGCTTTGGATTGCAAACGACAGCTGATGGAGATGGGGCTAAAAGAGGATAGTATTGATTATTATCAGGCGAGCGAGAAGGAATACTAATGATCAGTGTTATAGTACCGACCTTTAATGTTGATAAGTATTTTGACAGGTGCATGGATTCCATTATTAACCAGACATTTAAGGAGTTCGAAGTCATTATAGTAGATGGGAATTCCACTGATGGGACTATAATGCGGGAAGATGCCTGGCTAAAAAAAGATAATCGCGTTCGTCGCATCTTTCAGAAGAGTAAAGGTCTGGGACCTGCAAGAGACGAAGGTGTTGCTGAGGCTAAAGGCGATTTAATAACTTTTATTGATTCTGATGACTGGTGGGATCTGACGTATCTTGAGAAGATGCATAGGGCATTAGTAGACGCTGATGCAGATATAGTCATGTGCGACAGACTTAATTACCATTTTGACAGTGATGGTGGGATAACGGAAAAGTATCCTATGACCAAACCTGTCATGTTTGATGGGGCAGAATCTTTTGCGGAAAATCCTGAGATCATCAACATGATAGAGGTTAGTTCAAACGGTAAGCTCTATAAGAGGGATCTTTTCGTAAAGAATAATATTGTTACCCCATGTAGCGCTGCAGAGGACAGGGCAGTTCTTCACTATCTGGTATATAAGGCTTCAAAAATTGTGCGAGTATATGAGCCTTTATATTTCTACCATGCTCAAAGAGGCGGAAGCCTCGTAAATACAGTTAAAGCCTGGAAATCAATTCCGGTATGCTTAGAGGCGCAGCAGGATTATTTTCATGATGATAGCGGCTACGACGGTTCGATTGATACAATCTTACGGGCTATTTCAACGGATACTGCGTTGGCGGCAGTTGAGTCTATAAGGCGAATACCCGGGGGAACAGATGATAAAGAGGCCGGGCAATTGTTGGAAACAATTAAGCAGTGTCATTGGAAAAGATACCCTGACCTATTTGAAAAGCAGTACATAATTGGTAGTTACAGCCTTAGACGAGAAGTGTGGCTGGCATACCATTCGTTTGAGGAGATAAGGGTACACCAGCAGTTCTCTTCAATCATAAGCCTGATGAGTGATCCGATAGATGTCGGAACAGATAGTTCTTTGATAGTAGATTATAATCGCCGGAAGTGGTTGGAAGGGGACTTCGCAAAAGGATTTGTTGGCGAAATTACTCCGGCAGAGAGCGATTATGTATTTCTGGATTTCCTTGAGGAAAGGTTTGATGTGGGCGGAATAGGAAATTCGTATTTTACTTGGAGTCCAGTATATGACGAAGCTAAGTGCGGGGAAGGAACACCAATCAGGCTGGACAGATTGAGCGATGAGGTGGATCAGCTGTTTGAAGCTTCATGCTTAAAGCTTATAGAAAAGCTACTGTCTGTGATTAAGGCTAATCATATTGTTTTGGTGTACAATCACCTGACTGAAAGACATGGGGTGTATTCAGGAACGGCAAGCTTTTTAAACCGTGACAGAATACAGGCTATAAATGAGAAACTTGATAAGTATTATGAATTCTTCATTGAACATTGTCCCGGAGTAAATGTCGTAAAGCCTAGGGAGGATCGGGCATTCTTTTCATATGAAGGATTTCCGTTTGGCTGTGCTCCATACCATGTCAACGATGGCTTTTACCACAATGTTGCTCATGAGATAAGGAAAATCATAGAATGAAAATTCTTTATTACAACTGGGATCCTCTCCTGGGCCCGGCCGGTGGCGGGGTGACGGGATATCTGGGGGAACTGATAAGAAGAATACTGGAACGCCATCCGGAAATTGAGATATGGTTTTTAAACTCCGGTAGGAAGTACACGGAGTCCGGTGAACTGAGCATCCAGAGGACGGAGAACCCATTTGGCGAGAGGGTGAAATCCTATGAGGTGGTGAATTCTCCTGTGCTGGCAGCAGGGAAGCAGTCTCCGGTGAATTTTAAGTATTATCTGGAGGAATCAGATCTCGCCAGGCTTTTCGTTGATTTCGTTATAGCCAGTGGCGGCTTTGATGTGGTTCATTTTCACAATATTGAGGGGATTTCGCTGGGAGTATTGAAGGCAAAAGAATATTTCCCGGAAACAAAGTGGTTATTGTCGCTGCACAATTATTTCCCATTCTGCGCCGCAGTTACTAAATGGAGAGAATGTGGTGAGCTTTGCAAAGTGAGCGATTTTACGGAGTGTAACGGTTGCTACACTTATGAGAACTATGACCTGGCAAGGTTCAGATTTAAGCATATTGATATCCCGGGGCTACGTGATATTTTCAGGGATTATTCAAAAAAGAATCCTGAACTTGGAGAGGCTGATATTTATGCGCGGTTTTATGATGAAACCCGCGAAGCCATTAATAAGTGTATGGATGCTGTGCTCTGTGTATCAAAGAGGACTTTGGAGATTGCAGAGGCAGCAGGAATTATGAAGAATATCCTGAAGCTTAGTTATGCCGGTTCAGGAATTGCGGAAAGACAACAGGCGCCCCACGGACCGTCAGATCCTTCGGAACCATTAAGGGCAATCTATCTGGGCTACGCCCAAAAGGAGAAGGGCTTTGACTTTTTACTGGATGCCTTTGAAGAGATGTCCGAAGAAGCTGCCAGAAAAGTGAAGCTGACTGTCCTTTGCAGGCATGACAGTGCTACTGATGAGAGAATCAGGGAGAAACTTGATGCTAACAAATTTCTGGCAGGGTATACGGTGATAAACGGCTACAAAGATGAGGAAGAACTCCAGGGAATTCTTAAAGATCAGGATTTAGGTCTTGTTCCGGTTCTATGGGAAGATAATCTGCCGAGAGTGGCAATGGAAATGTTCGCCTGTGGAATTCCTCTTTTGACAAGCAATCTTGGCGGAGCAAAGGAGCTGGGCGGAGAGAACTATGACTTTGTCTTCGAGGCAGGTAATAGCAAAGATTTTGAAGAAAAGCTCAAATGCCTTGCGTGTGACAGAGAAAAGCTTTCAGAGTATTGGAAGGGTGCGATAAAGCTCAGGACAATGGATGACCATATTAATGAACTTTTGAATTTCTATCAGGAGTGAATGCATGGTGCCTAAGATAACGGTAGCAATCCCGACACTTAACTGCCGGGATTATATAAGAGAATGCATAGAAAGCGTCAGGAATCAGAGCCTTAGCGATATTGAGATTCTGGTAATTGACGCTAATTCTACAGATGGAACAAGAGAGATTCTGGAGGAATATGCGAAGAAAGATTCTCGCATAAGGCTCCTTGATGATACTGCAAAAAGTACCGGATTTGCCAAGAATCTGGCGATTGATGAGGCAAA
>JAEEGL013323910.1_pt1 | contig 32917 bp, 25 predicted proteins | sample 9134231 | NCBI WGS metagenome assembly JAEEGL01 (sample SAMN16246548, study PRJNA631951) | gut metagenome | biome: gut microbiome; feature: rumen; material: fiber-attached | host: Bos | place: Iran: Karaj | collected 2018-10
ACCATTGAGTCCGGTATCGCCGCTAACGGTAATATTGCCGCCATTCATTGTAGTAGTAGCATAAATGCCTGTAGCGGTATGGTTATAAGTTGGGTTTGTACTGGAAACAAAGATATTACCATCCTCCATTACAACTGTACCGTTATAGATACCATATTCTGTATTAGATGATCTATCGGCTTTTACTATTATATTGCCGCCGTTTAGATATGTATTGACGTTGTTTGATGCGTTTATTCCATATCTTTCTCCTTTGATATTGCCTCCATTTATATATATTGTTCCAGAAGTATATATACCTGCTTCTTTACCAAAAATTGTCCCTTTTTCGATTTTAGTTGTTTTATTCGCAAGGTTTGTTAATCCATAATATTGTCCAGTTATATTTCCATCATTATTCCAAATGAATTCTGCTAGATTATTGTAAACTGCAGGTTTATTCGTTGCACTGGAGTATAGGTGTGAGTTGTAATCTAGATTATAAATTGCACCTTCAATTGGTTGCATTACGTAACCGGTCTTTGCTCCCAAGATACCAGCTTCCATGGTAAGGGTGCCGTAGTTTTCGATTGTGTCGTTGTCGGTGGTGCCGGTGACGCGGGTGTTTTTGATGACGAATTCACCATTATTCATAATTGTTTGTGGAACAGAGACGAGGCCGACATAGGTTGCGGTGGTGGTTGTGGTTTCATGTGGAGTGGTAATAGAGGTGCCATCTACGGTAGGCGTGAGAAGATTTCCGTTTACGCCTTCTGGATTATTTGTGGTTTCGACAACCGTTGAGCTATCCTCAATGGTGAATTTACCATTAATAGTGATAGTATCATTGATCGTGACATCGTAGCCAGAGATATCAAATGTTACATCGGTGTTTTCTGGAGAAGTAATCGCATAGCTTGCGTCGAAATTGCGGACGGCATAAATCTTGTAGCCACTTCTCACGGAAGTATTGATATTATCTTGAAGGTTATAGTAATAGATTTCACCATTATCAACAGTCTTAGTAACGGCGCGATCTGAATTTTCGAGCTCAATGTGTTGGCAATCCTTTACATAATTGTGGTCGACAAATGGGAAGTGATGGACAACTACACCATCAAAGGTGTCGCGATACCACGGGGAGCCATTATAGGCACCATCGAGAGCAATATCGCCTTCGATCATACCATCGTAGTAATAGAATTCGCCGTTTTGATCGAGACCAACTTCTTTACCGATAAGCCTGATATAGTTGCTATCTACGAGCGCACTCTTGACATGATTTTCGCCATCTTCGTAATCATCGATGCCAAGAGTAAGAATACCATTATTAATAATGGCGGCATTTTCTGGGTTGGCTTCGTCATTAGTTGGATTATCGTAGTTATTGACTTCGCCGTTTAAGAGAAGGAGGTTGGCGAGACGAGCATTAATGATGTAGCCAGAAAGGGTGTGTCCGCCAAGGTCGAGGGTAATTTTCTTGGTGTTAGTGAATTTCTCGTTGAGATCGACAAGAAGCGTAATTGTATCGTTTTCTTCAGCTTCGGCTTCGGCATCGGTAAGAGAACCATAGATTTTATTGGTGCGTTCGTTTCTGGCGGCAATGTAAGTCCAGTCTGCGTGGATAGTAATGTCGCGACTAACATTGAATGAGGTGTTTGCGAGATCCGAATTATCTTCAATCTTCCATCCATTAAATAGATAACCATCGCGGACTGGGGTGTAGTCAATGCTAAATGGTTCACCGCTACGGATTTCGGTGACAATATCGCTTGTAACATTGTTATATGAACCGCCATTTGGACTGAGGGTAACAGTGTAAACTGTTGTGCTCCACCAGTTGGCGGTGAGTTCAATGTTGTCATACATTCCTATACTAGTAGTGGTGGCCGGAAGGGTAGTACCGTCTCCAAGCGACCAATCTTTAAGCTCATAACCATCAAGGGAAATGTTAGTGAGCGAGATAGTGGTGCCGTATTTAAGCGTGTCGGTATAGATAGCGGTGCTACCGTTGTAGGTGCCGCCGTTTGGATTAAGTGAGAATGAATAATAAATATCATCGTAATTAGCAATCAAAGTAGTGTCTTCGTCGATTACGAAGGAATTACCAGTGAAAATGGAGTTATTCTTGTTCCAACCGGCAAAGGTGGTGCCTTCTTTTTCTGGTGTCGAGAGGTTGATTGTGGTACCGGCGCGGTGATTAGTAGTGGTAGTTTCGGTACTGTTATTATAGGTGCCACCATTTGGATTGATGGTAAGGTCGTAATAGATTTCTTCCCAGTTGGCAGTGAGAGTATAAGCTCGATCGGCAGTAAAGGTGTTGTTTTCTAATGTAGTGTTTGGCGAAATGGTCCAACCAGTAAATCTATAAGTGTAATAAGTTGGATCTTCTAGGGTAACTTCGGTGCCGTGCTTGACATTTAGGGTGGTTGGGCCGGCAACACCGTTATATAAACCGTTTCCTGGATCAATTGTAATATCATAATAATTATCGGTGTAGTGGGCAACAATTGTGGCTGCGTCATCTACGTAGATGCTGTTGTTATCTAGAATTTCATCACCTTTGGTCCAGTAGGCAAAGGTTGCGCCAACTTTGGTTGGGACAAGAACATCGATGGCGGTCTTGGCGCGAACACTAATAGTGGTTGGGCCGGCAACATCATTGTATTTACCGCCTTCACCTGGATCGATGGTAAGGTCGTAATAGATTTCTTCCCAGTTGGCGGTAAGAGTGTAGGCTTTATCTGTGGTCAAAAGGTTGCCGTTTAGAGTGGCTTCTGGGGTGATAGTCCAGCCGGTGAAGTTGTAAGTGTCGTAGGTCGGATCTTGGAGAGCGATGACGCCGCCATCACGTTGTTCGATAGTAGTAATACCTTCGACGCCGTTATATTTACCAGCTCCTGGATCAATTGAAATAGTATAGACATTGGTAAAGCGAACTTTGCCGGTGATTTCATAAACGTTGTCTTTTTCGGCGGTGGCGAAGTTTGAAAGAGTGAAAAAAGTTGCGCAGAAGGAAAGAACTAAGACTACTGCGTAGATGTTTTTAACTTTTTTGTTAGATAAAAGAACTATTAGAAGTGCAATGGCGAAGCCGGCGATGATAAGAATGTTGATAAGTGTGTTGTCGGTTTTAGCGCTACTGGATTCGGAATTGGTGTTTGCGCCGGTATCTGGAGTTTCGGTATTGGTGCTTGGAATGATTAATTCTTCTTCTGGTTCCTCGGTGACAACTTTGTGATAATGAATTGAAAGCTTAAAGTCATCAGCACTAGTGATGGTGTTTTGTTCGTTCGTTCTGATTATTAACGTTAATTCTTTGGAGTCGCCAGGTCGCAATTCGTCATCTACGGCGATGCCACTAAAATCATATTCAATGAAGTTTCTCTCGGAATTTTTGAGGTCAACTTTGGTGATTACGATTGGGTCAGTTTCGTCGTTTGTAAGAGTGGTTTTGTAGGTGAGGTTTTGGTTTTTGTCTAGGAATGTTACATCAAAGGAGTACTCGTCTTCTGGAATGTTAATTTCGATCTTGTCGCCAGTATATTCTGGCTCGAGATTTCCCATCGTCAATGCTGTCGCATTGGACGCAAAAATTAATGAAAACGTGAGCACGCTGAAAAAACATGCGAGAACTTTTTTGAACATTTGTAACACCTGACCTTATTACTCTTCTATCATAATGCTTATTTTTAGAAAAAGCAAATGCATTTTATAAAATTGTTGTAATTTTGTCCTAGCTTGTACTCAAGGAGCCAAGAGTGTGGTACCATAAAACTATGTTGAAAAAAGAGAGTGTGCCTAAAATCATTATTTATACTGTCGCGCTTCTGACGACACTTATCTATATTACTTATCGTATTTTCTTCACTTTGCCATTTGGGCTTGGTTGGGTAAACGTACTATTTGGTCTTTTGGTGTTGTTTGTAGAAATTCTCGAGGCGGCGGAGTTTGTGATCTATTATCTTAATACTCTTTGTCTCAGTAAAAAATCGCCGAAGATTCCTAAGGTTGATGAAAAGAGCCTTCCGGCCGTTGATGTCTTAATTGCGACAATTAATGAGGATGTCGATCTGATTGAGGGTACGATTCAAGCCTGTAAGGATATGGAATATCCAAAGAAGTTTGATGTGTATGTATGTGACGATGGTGGTCGTGCGGAGATTGCTGCGCTTTGCAAAAAAATGAAAGTTAAATATATTTCTCGTCATGACAACAAAGGTGCTAAGGCGGGGAATTATAATAATGCACTTGAAAAAACTTCAGCTCCATACATCGCAACCTTTGATGCGGATATGCGTCCAACCAAGAAATTTTTGCTTAAGACGATGCCTTTCTTTGTAAAAGCTTCAAACGTTGGTTTCGTGCAGACTCCACAGAGCTTTAATAACCCAGATATCTATCAGGCTAGGCTTTCTTCCAAGATCCCATTCGAACAGGATTATTTCTATCACTATATTCAGATGGCTCGCAACAATATTAATTCGACGATTCTTTGTGGTACAAACTGTGTAATTTCTAGGAAGGCCATTAAAGAGGCGGGTGGATTTGCCGAAAAATCGATTGCTGAGGATATTGCAACCGGTATGTTGATCGAGGCTAAGGGTTATCTTGGCATTGCAATTAACGATGTGCTTGCTTATGGCAATTCTGTAACCGATGTTGCTGGTTTTGTACGCCAACGTTCTCGCTGGGGCCGCGGTTGTATTCAGGCCTTTAAGAATTACGGAATCTTTAATCACAGTATTTTGAGCTTCCGCCAGAAACTTGATTATTTTGCAGCAATTACTTATTGGCTCTTTAGCGTAAAGCGTCTTGTATATCTTGCATTGCCGCTTCTTTTCGCGTTCTTTGGCATCATTATTATTCGTTGTGATTTGGCAGTCTTCGTAACGATCTTCTTTATTCAGTATTTCGTCAAACGTTTTGCGATTGACCTTCTTGAAGGACGTAGTCGCTCCTCAACATGGAACAAGATTTACGAATTGATTTTGTCTCCACTACTAGTAGTTGGTGTAGTCAAAGAAGTGTTTGGTTTTGGCAATACTAAGTTCGATGTGACTCCAAAGGGGAAGAACAAGATTAAAAAATCTCATGCACAGGCTAAGCTACTATTCTCTCATACTTTACTACTACTCCTTTCGATTGGTGGTATTGTGCTCGCATTTTATAAGGCAAGTATTGTGCAATCTGAGATTTATATTATGCCGCTCGTTTGGCTCTTTATTAATGCGATTTATCTACTTATTGCGATTATCTTTGATTTTCGCACTGGGCGTGTGGCGAAAGATTTCAAGCCTAATGGTGTTAAAAAATATGGGTTTAAATCATACTTTGCAATGCTATTTAGGAGCAAGAAAAAGTATTCCAGGCTAGAGGACGTGCAAAAATAATCTAATAAAGGAGGTGGAATGAAAACCGTCTTAAAATATTTGGTTATAGTTGGGCTAGTCGTATTGGTGGGATTTGGAATCGTGAAGGATTTGCTTGATGTAATGAGCGGGAGAAAGGACCCAAGAACCGTGGCGTATAATGGTTGGTTATCTGTTGATGGTAATAAATTGATTAATGAGAAGAAGGAAACTGTCCAACTCAAAGGTTTGAGTTCGCACGGTGTTCAGTGGTATAAGGATCTTTATACGCGTGAGAATCTTGAAAGACTCAAAAAAGATTGGGGGATCAATGTATTTCGCGTTGCGATGTATAGCGATGCGGATGCAGATGGATATGTAAAGAATCCTTCGCTTTACGATGACGTGACTCGTATTGTGGACGACGTGATTGATCTTGGGATTTATGTAATTGTGGATTGGCATATCTTGAAAGATAATAATCCGAACACTAATAAGGAACAGGCCAAGGAATTCTTTACTAAGTTGTCCGAAAAATACGCAGATAAGCCAAATGTGATTTATGAGATTTGTAACGAGCCTAATGGTGAAGTGAAATGGGAAGAGGACGTGAAGCCTTACGCTGAGGAGCTAATTGGCGTGATTCGTCAGAAATCGCCAAAGTCTTTGATAATTGTCGGTACTCCTGATTTTGACCGCGATATTCGTCCGGTTGGTCGTGCGCCACTCGATCTTCCAAATGTTATGTATGCTTTGCACTTCTATGCCGGTTCCGAGAATAAGACTTTACGTGACAAGATTGATGAATTCCGCGATGAAAAGAACTTAGCTATTTTTGTGACCGAATGCGGAATTACGGATTATACTGGCGATGGTGAGGCGCATGACGAGAACTTTAATACCTGGGTTAGCTATTTGAATGAGAAAGGAATTAGCTGGGTTTACTGGTCATTCTCAAATAAGGATGAGGGCTCAGCAATTCTAAAACCTGAGTATACGGACTACACTTTGGATTTTGTAGATTATCTTTCCGACTCCGGCAAGATTGTAAAACAATACTTCCCGGCATGGGAACAAAACCAATAATTATTCATGGTGGTAGGAGGTATTGCTTAAAATCTGGTTGGCGCGGTAGATTTGTTCTGCGACAATTAATCTTGCAATTTGGTGAGGGAAGACTAGCTTAGAAAAACTCCAGAGAAAGTTGGCTTTATTCCTGATATTTTCGGAGAAACCGTAGGCGCCTCCTATAATAATAATGATGTTCTTGCTATAGATAAATTGGTCGTCAATCAGGTGTGCAAATTCGGGTGATGAGATATTTTTGCCGCGTTCGTCGGCGATAATGACGAAGTCATTGCCGGTAAATGGCCAGTTTTCGAGGTAGGCATTTAGCTTTTCCTCTTCCATAAAAACCCACTCCATATTCCATGGTTTATGGAGACGCTTGTCGTACTCTGAGGTGGCCTCAACTAGCCAGTTGGGGTGTTTCTTGCCGCCAGCAATAATTTTTATCATACGCTTAATTATATCATGGGATGAATAATTTGGTGTATCTTTACGTTTTTCGATAGATGTGATAGAATATCTTTTGTATTGGACCGTCGCCAAGCGGTAAGGCACTGGGTTTTGGTCCCAGCATTCGCAGGTTCGAATCCTGCCGGTCCAGCCAAGAAAAAACGAGAGCTTGCTCTCGATTTTTGTTGGGTCTTTTTCTATCTTTTAAGGGTTGAAATTTGTCCTCGTTAGGCTAGGATAAAAAAAACAGAGCGCTTTTTTTGGCGCTCTGATTATGATATTAGTCGAGCCGACATAGACATAGATTTGTAATTGCTATGTTTTTTGTCGTAGATCGACATAATGCTGGTTGGAAGAATTTGATATGTTTCTCCAAGTTGAAGTTCTGGGGTATCCTTTTTTTCTAAGTAGAAGTTTATTGGCATGTTGATAGAGCTTAAACGATAAAAATCGTTATATCCTGTACTTCGAAGAATTGCGGGAATTGTTGTTCCGATTAAAGAATTACCTTTAATTCTTCGGAGTTCGCCTATTACGTCTTCTAACTCGTAATATCTTTTATCTCGAATTTTATTTGAGATTTGGGGAAGTTTATAACTTGGTGTGTTTTCGGTATTGCAGTAAATCGCAGGGCGTAGCATCCATAAATTATGTTTTTTGATGGTTTCGAGTTCATCTTTAAAATTCTCGTTGGTTTCGCCAGGGAAGCCAGTCATAATTATTGAACTTGTAATAGATTTATTACTCAACTCCTTAAATATTTTAAGTATATCTTCGCGGGTGCTGGATAAACCCATTGTTTTTCTTACTGCTGGAATTAATGACTGTGCTTCTAGTTGCAATTCATAGACGCGTGGATTCTTTAGCACTTCAATTAAATCTGGCGTTACTTCGTCCATACATACTCCACCTAAACTAATCGTGATTCTGTTGGTCTTTTTTAATATTTCATTCAATAAATCAGTTAGATTTTTGCCTTTTGAGGTATATTCGGTGGTATTTTCGCCAGATAAGAATATATTTGCGGCGTATGCCTTGTCGGCTTGAATCGCTTTTTTGGTGACTGAATCGAAATCCAACATTGCGCGTGGTGCTCGGTCTTTGATGTAATTCATTTTGCAGAATGTACAATGACGATTGCAGCCCATCTCGATATTGATGTAATGGAATGTTTGAGATGGGTCACTTTTGATTTGATTGGTCGATTGTCGTTCAATATATTTTGAAATGATTTCTTCAAAGTTTTGGCGGCCGAAGACTTCGGTAATTTCATTAAATTGTTCTTTCAGGTTGTAATACTTGTGTTCGCCAAGGCATCCACCAGCGATTACTTTTACGTCTTCTTTTGGGGTCACGGAATGCAAGATGTCAAATTGCTTTTTTGCATTATTGATTGCTTCTTTTGTGATTGCGCAAAAGTAGAAAACGATGATATCTGCTTTTTCATATTCCTTAACAATGTCGACTTTATAATGTTTTAGAATACTTTTAATTCGGCGGAGATGAATATTGCATCCCGTATTTACTAATAGTAAACTTTTCATAATTCCTCCTTGTCAATGTGCGTTGTTGTTTTAAAAATGGGGCGCTAGATATCTAGCGCCCCGAGAACGAGTTACTGAGGATTATTCGTAGTCACTGCGATTGTCGTTGGTACGGTCTTCGCCGTAATTCGCGATATCCTGAACGGTTTGCTCATTAGAGCCGTTGTCTGCGGGATCGTTTTCCTCATCAGGTGGACCATAGTTTTCTCTTATCATAACTTCACCTCCCTCCCAAGCGAAATACTATTATTGGCGATTGCTGCCTTCTGAATCATTATCTGTGGGTTCAGGGCAAACACCGCTAGTTTCACTACCATCATCAACAATAATTTCTTTATCCTCGTCACCACGAGGTTCAAACATATTATCCATATCGTTCCTCCTGTATAATGTTCTTTTAACTAATACTAGCAACGAAATTATTATAGCATATCTTTTCCGAATTTACAAGTTTTTCTTCGGTATAATTGCTCGGTTATAAAAAATTGTATCACTGAGGTTAAAATTTGGCATAACATTATTTATTTCGATTATAACGGACATAAGATTGAATAAGCGTAAATGTGATATAATATATATATGGCAAAAAAGAGAGGTAAAAGTAGAAAACATAAAAATACTAAAGAGACTCGTATTGAACACGAGCTTCCAGGTGGTTTTTGGCGTCAGGTAATGGCAGTCCTCATGATTGCCGTGGCAATCTTTTATGTCGTGACTTGGTTTGGTCATGGTGGTTCTGCACTTAATAAAGTCCACGAGTGGACTACGTTTGCCATTGGTGCAGCTGCTTATACTATTCCGGTTTTGTTGATTTATCTTGCTGTTAAAATTTTCCGCAGCGATACGAATAGAATTCCGGTCGTAGTTTGGATTGCTTCGTTTCTGATGGTGGTCTGGGTTTCTGGTATTGCCGGAATCTGGGATGGCGGTGGCGAAGTGGGGAAGTGGCTTGGCAGCATTACTGGCCAGATTCTCGATAAGACTGTCGTAGTATTTATATATATAGTATTAATCTTTCTCACTGCTATCTTCATTCTGCAAGTTTCACCGCTTACGGTGTTTAGGCAAGCCAAGGCTGTGGCCAAGAATCCAAAGAAACTTGCCCATATTTCTCATGAAGAAGTATCTGTAGATGGAAAGAAAATGGGTGACCTTGAAATTAAGGTTAACTCTGGCGTTGCAATGGCTGAAATTCCAAAGGTGCCAGTCAAGGCTCCAGCAGCTGCCAAGGCGGCTCCAGCTCCGGCTCCAGTAGAGGAAAAGGCGCTCGTGGCGGTTTCCGATCCAAACTGGAAGATGCCTTCGGTGGATTTGCTCGAGAAGAAACAATCTCCAGCCGATGCTGGCAATATTCAACAGAATGCTTATGTGATTCATTCTACTCTTGCCGAGTTTGGTATCGAAGTAGAGATGGAGGGTGCAAACGTTGGTCCGCGTGTTACGCAATACACTATGCGTCCACCTGCCGGCGTGAACTTGTCTAAGATTTTGGCTCGTGATAAGGAGCTTGCACTTAATCTTGCCGTAGACAAAATTAGGATTGAGGCGCCAATTCCTGGTACTCGCTCTGTGGGTGTTGAGATTCCTAATACTAAGTCTGCTGACGTACGTCTTCGCGGTGTGCTTGAGAGCTCCGAGTGGAAGAAGGATAAGAATCCACTTACTTTTGCAGTAGGTAAAGATATTTCTGGTAAGGCTGTGGTAGCAAATCTTGCCAAAATGCCTCACCTTCTTATCGCGGGTACTACTGGTTCTGGTAAGTCCGTTATGACGAACACTCTTATTACTTCGCTTCTTTATCGTAACTCACCTTCGGATATGAAGCTCATCATCGTGGATCCAAAGCAGGTAGAAATGGCGCAATATAATGATATTCCACATCTTCTTACGCCGATTATTACCGCTACCGATAAGGCTTTGTCCGCTATGAAGTGGGCGGTAAACGAGATGGAACGTCGTTATACTTTGATGGCAGAAGAGAAGGTTAAAAATATTACTGATTATAATGAGAAGATGGCGAAGTTGGCTGAGAAAGCTAATGGTGAGTCTGGTGAAGAGAAGAAGGACGGGGAAGAATCGAAGAATACAGATGGCGGTAAGATGCCTTATATTGTAGTCGTGATCGATGAGATGGCAGATCTTATGATGATGGCAGGGAAAGACCTTGAAATGTTGATTGTTCGCATCGCACAGAAAGGTCGTGCTTCTGGTATTCACCTTGTACTTGCTACCCAGCGTCCAGAAGTTAAGGTTATTACTGGTCTTATTAAGGCAAACATTCCAGGCCGTATCGCATTCGCCGTAGGCTCTCAGATTGATTCACGTATCATGCTCGACCAAGGCGGTGCTGAGAAGTTGCTTGGTAAGGGCGATATGCTTCTTCTTACTACCGAGATGATGGGTAAACCGCGCCGTATTCAGGGTGCTTGGGCGTCGGATGAAGATGTAGCGAAAGTAACTGATTTCTTGCGCGAACAAAGACCTCCAGAGTATAACGCTGAAGTGATTGCGCAACCAGTTCAGATTAAGGGTATGGAACCTTCTGGTGGTGGCGGTGGATTTGGCGATCTTGGACGTCGTTTTGATCCGGCTGATCCAGTAGTTCGCAAGGCAGTTGAGATTTCACTTGCTAAGGGTAAATTCTCTACAGCTATGCTTCAGACATATCTTGGTAAAGGTCACGGATTTGTGTCTGGTCTGGCAATTTGGTTTGAGGATATTGGTGTAATCGGGCCGGCAAATGGTAATAAACCACGCGATCTTTTGATTAGTTCGCTTGAAGAGTTTGATAATCTCGCTAATATGCAAGGGTAGAGTTTCTATTTAGTTTTTCTCAACTTGAAGTATTCGCAGGGAATAGTTTTATTCGATTCGTCAGAAAAATTATGAAATTACCAGTTTCATAATTTTTCTGGAATCTCATTCAACTATTCTCCGGAATGTTTCAAATGTTTCGAAGAAACTAAATAGAAACTCTTTTGCTCTTATGCTATAATATTTTATATCTAAGGTCATACATGGAGGTATATTTTGAAGACTTCGGCATTTGCTTTAATTAAGCGGTCCAATACTGTAAAATTTTTTGCCGTTTTGGTTTTTTCTATTTTTGTATGTAGTTTTTGTTCTTCGTTTGCTCATGCTGATACTGTCGATGGCCTCTATACTGATTCTCGCGATGTTAGGTGGGAATATAGTATTACGACGAATGATATTGATGGCGTAAAAACATATAGCGGGGCTTTTGTAAGATTTTTTGATAAACCTGCCTCGATGACTGAAATTATACTGCCTTCCATTGAGGATATTGCTGCGATTATTCCAGACATTGAAGCAGTTGCCGATACGGCCTACTATTTTTTGCTTGAGTCTTCCGATGAAACCTATGGGGAAACTAAGCGTGTTTCTACTGCGAATGTTACTAAATTAGATATGACAAATTGTCATGATGTTGTTATTTCTAACGTGGATTCTATTCTTGATCGTGATACTGAAGTGGAACTTGTGTTTGGCGAAGGGGTGGTAATTGGTGATTTTGGCCCAGAATATAAGATGGTACCTAGTCCGGTATTCTCAATTGAGGAAAGATACGATGAATGGGGTGCTGGACCGAATCCATCTAGCTATTATGGTGAACGTTTTGTACAGAACTGGGATTCTTTAACTGATTCTGAAAAGGCTGATCAATCCAATTATATTTATGATACTGATGAAATTTGTGAGGCTTATTATGGTTCCGAATGCAATGGTGTGGTGAATAATATAAATTTTTATGATAGTTTCACGAGGATTAAGGGTGTTTTTGAAAGGTATAATGTTAAACTGACGAATTTTGAGAATGTTAAATATATTGGCGAGAATGCATTCTATGGTGCAAATTTTGATGAAACTAGCGTTGATTTGACTATTGCTTCTGGCCAATCCGTAGGAAAAGGTGCATTTGCGAGGTCAAATGTTAAGAGCATTAGTTGGAATGCTGCGCGAGTATCTGATTCTGCCTTTTTCGATTGTGAGGAGCTAGAAACTGTTAGTTTTGGTGATGATGTGACTAATATTTTTAGTAACGCATTTGCGGAAACTACTGCCATTAATCACTCGATTAGTTTTCCAAGTAGTTTGAAGTTCATTAATAGTGAGGCTTTTCGTGGTTCTGGCGTGACTGGTTTAGTTTTTAATTCTGCTCTTCAGCCTTCCGAATTTAGGGCATTTATGAATACAAACTTAACTTTGGTTGATTATACGAATTCCGGCACGGAGGAAATTCATGCATTAGCCTACGCTTTTTCAAACATTAAGACTATTAAATTTGGTACAGTAAAAAAGATTGATTTTTCGGCATTTCAAAATTCCACGATTGAAGATGTTGTTGATTTTACCGATTCGGACGTTGAGACAATCTGGAATAAGGCATTTTATCGTGCAACTTTGTCTGGTGTAAACTTTGATGGTGTTAAGAAACTTAACTATGCTTCTTTTGAAGAAGCAAGATTGGGTGATGAAGTTGATTTTTCGAATTCTAATCTCGAAGTGATACCTGCTAGAGCATTCAAGAGTGCTGGATTAAAGAGTGTTAAGCTCGGTAATGTGAAAAAAGTTATTTGGCAGGCGTTTATGTATAACATTATTACTAATCTCGACATGGGCAATGTGGAAGAATTGGATTCTGAAGCCTTTTCATATAACGCGTTACACGAACTTGATTTTCCGAAGTCAATTCGAAGTTTGGGCGGAAAGATATTTTTGAATAATATTGGTATTAATAAGATTACTGTCAGATTTGATACTTATCAAAAGACAATGCCTAATAGGTTTTCTTCATCAATTGGATGCGAGATTAATGATTCAGATTCTTGCTATTCTAGTATTAGGCTAGAAGAACTAACTATTCTTGCTCCTTATGGACCTGATGATGTGGTTTCTGATAATCATGGGGCTACTCCATTTACTGGGACTTATTGTAATGATTATTCTGTTGGGTGTGAGGGCTATAAGAGGCATGGAACAGGTACGATTCCGGCAGGTTTTTATGATTCGACCACGCTAAAAAATATTATTTCTGGCAGCTATTTTGATGGATTCCTGAATATAAAGAAGATTGTAGTTGGTGATGGATATGAATTTATTGGAAACAATGCTTTTTATACATATAGACATGACTATGAAGTTAATCAATATCTTGACGAAATTGTTCTTCCGGATTCTATTTTAGGGATTGGCGATCATGCTTTTGAGTCGGTGATGAATAAATTTACAAATGAGGAAACCGTTTCTAGCTATATAAAGTTTGGAGAGGTCAAGTTTAAATTTCCAGAACATTTAATATATGTAGGAACGGGCGCCTTTTGGGGTTGTCCCGCATTAAAAGCTGAGTTTGATTTACCTGAATTAAAATTTATTGGCCCTAATGCTTTTGAGCAATCAAATATAAGCGATATTCATTTCTATAATAATTTAAGTGTAGTTGGTGAGAATGCTTTCTATTATTACACTAATCCTAATCCAAAGCCGACTGGTTCTGACACTACGATTCTTGAGAAGAAGAGAAATGTGATATTTGATTCGCAAATGGCTCTTTATTATGGTGGCGTTGATATGTATTACTATCCTGCTCGTCAGGCATTTGGAAGGATTGTTTTTACGGAGAATATCAGTAATCTTTATTTCGCAAATCAATCCGATAAAAATGTCTTTTTCTATGGTGCGACTTTTGACGAAATCGATATGAGTGAGTCTTCTATTACGACGCTTCCGGCTAATGTTTTCAATGGAATTCGAGCAAAGAGAATTATTCTTCCAAAGAATCTTAAGATAATTGGCAAAAATGCTTTCTATGGGGTTCAAATCGATGAAGAATTAGTGTTACCTAATACGCTTGAAGTTATTGATGATGACGCATTTAATGCTGCTTATACGAATAGTCACGCTAATGCCTCGCCAATTTTCCCTGAGCTTGGGGCGCAGAAAGATAATCAGACTGGTGTTAAGATTACGAAGATTCCTGATTCTGTTTATTATATAGGTAAAGCTGCATTTTATGGTGATACTAATCTTACGGCAAATATTGATGTTGCTAATCTGCAGACGATCGGGAGAGATGCATTTCATGGAACCGGTATTACTGGCGTAGTACTACATTCTGGTCTACGTAGTGTTGGTGAGGGGGCGTTTTGTGCTAATACGGAATTGCGTACTATTGAAATAGATGCAGATATTCTTGGCAATGTTCCGAGATTTGGCGATTTGTTTGGATATGGATGGGTCGCAAATAATAACCGTAGTCACTCTGTTCAGACTAGTGAATTGCAGTTCGATTCTGTTGTAATTAAGAGTAATAGTCTACATGCTCCGCTTGAAAAGGAGGTGCGCCTCCGAACTCCTTGTAAATATGGTACATGGATGGGTTATAGTGATGTTTGCGCCAATGAAGATGGAACTAGAGGTAATAATCGTGGCTATATAAATGGCGTGATGGCCTTCTTCTATGGGTTTAATATTGATACGATTGACCTCGAACAGGCGGGATGGGAATCAATACCACGTACGATGTTCTTTATGCTTAATGCTAATATGATAAAATTGCCTTCCAGTATTACTACTATTCCAGATTACGCCTTCTATGGCACTACTGTTGAAGAACCGGTCGAGATTCCTTCTGGTGTAACAACTATTGGTACCGAAGCATTCCAGTACTCTAATATTGGTTTCTCTAATGCGCTTCTGGAAGGCGTAACTACCATTGAAAAGTCTGCCTTCTATTCTGCAGATATCCATGGAGACTTCACCATTCCATCTACCGTACAAAGTATTGGCTATTCTGCCTTCAATGCTACAGAAGTGGATACTCACTATGGTACAGTAACCATCAAGCCAGCCCTAAACTACAGCTCTGCTTCTAACCAAGCAATCTTCCAAATGTTCTGGAATGCCTCTATGGATAAACTCGTAATAGAATCTCCAATGCTCCCGGTTCTTGGTACTCTCCAAGCTGAACCAGTCATGCCAGGTGAAGTAGAAGCCCACACTGCCAACGGCGTAGAAACACTTCAGCCACAAGAGCTCCGTGCTGATGGCGAACCAGAATTCCACGGCATGACGATGCGTGAGGTAGAGATTAAGAACCTTCCAACCATCACGGCCGATGCCTTCGAAGAATGTGCCAATCTCGAAACTGTAAGCTTCGCCAATCACACTAACCTTCAGGAAATCGCTCAATACGCCTTCAATAACGATACTAAGCTCAAACACTTCACATTTGGTGATGGTCTAGTAGGAAAAGACGTAGCCTTGAAAGAATACGCATTTAATAATACCGCAGTAGAAACTATTGGTAATCACAACACGGATTTCGATCTCACTGCTGCTAACTTTAATACAGTACAAGAACATGTCTTCTCCAATATGCCAAAACTAAAGTCTGTAGATATCCCAAATAACTTCAACATTGATACAAGCATGGCAGACGAGACTAAGAATGTAAATGGAGCTCATATTACTTCCTTCACCTTCTCAGACGACCCAGAACTAGAACAAGTCACTGTGGCCTACCAAGTAGCAGAGATTCGCGATGGCGCATTCTTGAATGATGAAAAACTCACTAAACTCTTCTTGTGGGGTAATACTGATATCCAAGAATCCGATGATCTCATCCGTGATTTCAATAATACAACAATCCCTCATGGAACTAATATCTTCGCCTATTCAGATGCTCCGGCAGAGAACTATGCTAATGACGATTCTCGCTCTGCCTACGATGGTAAGTTCTATCCACTAGATGAAGTCCTCTACCTCACATCAAACAAAACCTACGTCATCCTCGAACAAGACGAAGAGGGAAATAATGTAGACTTTGAAAAGGATGGATTAATCCTCTACGCATTGAGACGTGATGGTGTAATCCTTGAGTCTGATGATTGGCAAACCTACACCAAAGCCTTCACTAGAGCCTCTAATCCAAATATTGTATTTGAAGAAGGCAAAGGCGCAGCCGGGAATCTCGGTACAGACGAAGAACTCATGTGGACCGTCTACGATGCTCCTAAACCATTCGATATAATCTCCCTTGCTAACCAAAACTACGGTGAGACCAACTTCGAATTCATCCAAATGCCATCTAGCAACAATCCACTAGTCGCTATCCACTATCCAGACGGTTATACAGCAGCTATCCGCACCACAACTCTCGCTTCCATGACCAAAGAAGAGGAAGAGGAAATGTTGAGAGAACTCGAAGTTCCAAACACCGGCGCCTTCCAAACTATTGCCAGTATTGCGGCACCAAGCGTTTCAATTGCCACGATCATCGTTCTTGGTGGTATCTATATTGCAAGAAGACGCAAGGCCTAAAGCTATCTCTGGACAAAAGGGAAGATTTGTGCTAAGATTAGCACATAATATTAGCTCAGCAAACGAGTTTTGACTGCGTTTGCTTTAATCCAAAGGAGTGTAATGAAAGATTACGAACTCACAGTTCTATTTCATCCTGATCTCGAGATGAATATAGATCCTGCACTCGACAAGGTGAAGAAAATCATCGAGTCGAACGGCGGCAAAATTGTCAAAGAGGAAAACGAAGGCAAGAAACGCCTCGCCTACTCTATTAAGACTCAAAGTTTTGCAGTCTATTATTTCTTTGATGTGCAACTTCCAGCAGCTGCACCTGCAAAGATTTCGAGTACTCTTAACATTACCGATGAAGTACTTCGCTACCTCTTGGTAACTGTTGATGAGCGCAAAGCTAAACTTGAAGCTAAGCGCAAAGCTCGCAAATCTGACGAAGAAGAAACTACTGAAGAATAATTATTAAGGAGATTTTATTTATGCGCGGTTTTAGCAAAGCAATCATTACTGGTAACTTAACTCGTGATCCTGAACTTCGCAGTACACCAAATGGTGCATCTGTCTGTTCATTCTCAGTTGCAGTTAATCGTGTTTATCGTGATTCAAACGGTGAGCAGAAAGAAGATGTTTCTTTCATCGATTGTTCAGCTTGGGGTAAATTGGGTGAGATGATTGGTCAATATGCCAAAAAAGGTTCTAGCGTGCTAGTATCTGGCCGTCTTGACCAACGTAGCTGGGAAGATAAAACTAGTGGCCAAAAGCGCTCTCGCGTTGAGGTTGTAGCTGAAGATTTCAACTTCCTGAGCAACAATAATGATCGTGGTGAAGGCCGTGGTGGGAATTTTGCCGCTGATGCTGCTCCTGCTGAGGAAGAAGTACCAGCCGACATTACTGATGAGGAAGTCGACTTATCCGATATCCCATTCTAAGAGAGGTTAATTATTAAATTAAACGAAGGAGAGAAAAATGCGAAGGATTAAAAATGATCCAAATTTGTATTTTGACTATCGCGATGTAAAGACTTTGCAACGCTATCTTGATGTCTATGGCCGTATTGAGCCAATTTCAAAGACTGGTTTGTCTGCAAAGCAACAACGCCAACTCGCTGTTGCTGTTAAGCGTGCTCGTCATCTAGCACTCTTGCCATTTGTCTCAAATAACTAATAGGGGAAAATTATGTACGGACCAACAGATTTAAAGAAAAATGTGCTTATTACTTTGGATGGACAACCATACAAGGTAGTTGAGTATTCCCAAAAAGTCATGGGCCGTGGTGGTTCCATCGTTAACGTCAAGGTCAAAAACTTGATTACCGGTGCACTACTTCCAAAGACTTTTAAGGGTCAGGAAAAAATTGAGCCAGCCGAGGTTACTACTCGCAAAGTTCAATACCTTTATCGTGATGATGAGAAATTCTATTTCATGGATCCAGAAAGCTTCGAACAATACGAGCTTAACGCTGATCTCGTTGGTGAATCCAGTGATTTCATGCGTGATGGTGATGAAATGGAAATTCAATTCTACAATGGTACTCCAATTAACTTGAGCTTGCCTAAGAATATTTGGCTTGAGGTTACCTACACGGAATCTGTCGTTAAGGGTGATACTACTACTTCAGTTATGAAGGATGCTACTCTTGAGACTGGTGTCGTGATTAAGGTTCCAGCTTTCATTAAGCAGGGTGACATTGTTTCGGTGGATACTGATACTTATGCATACAGGGAACGTCGCAAATAAATCTCGCGGAGACTTTGTTTCTCGCGCAGAGGGGAAGCTCGAAGGGGCGGTTCGAGCCTTCCATTACGATTTTCGCGATAAAACAGTGCTAGACATTGGCTCGTCTACGGGCGGGTTTACCGAGCTAGCACTGAAACTAGGCGCAAAAAAAGTAATTGCGGTGGAAATTGGCACGAAGCAGATGAAAGTTCCGCTTCGCTACGATTCTCGAATTGAACTTCATGAGAAGACGGATATTTTTGATTGTTTTAGAGAGGGGAGAGAACAATACTTTAGATCGAAGAAGAATTCTAGTAAGGATGATGAAAAAGTTGCGACCGTAATTGAGAGACCGGAAGTAATTGTGGCGGACGTATCTTTTGTGTCACTACTTAAGGTACTGAAGCATGTTGGTCCGAATATTGCGGGGCTAAAGACAGACTTTTTAGTGATGTTGAAACCACAATTTGAAGCTAAGCCAAACCAACTATTTAAAGGTGTGGTAAAAAATGAGGCAATTCGTCGTGATATTATTAAAGAGTTTGAAGCGGGACTTAAGAATTTAGGATTTATTATCGTTAATAAGCGCGATAATGAGGTGATTGGCAGGAACGGAAACAGGGAACGATTCTACTTTTTGAAGGTCGCAAAACGATAACCTGTCTTTTGTATAAAAGTTTTATTCAAAACCTATTGAATTTGTTGAAAAATAATTTGATTATGCTTATAATATAAGGTATGAAATTGTTACATGGCGTGGGCGACTTCTTTTCCCTGGACATAGGGACTAGTTCAATGCGCGTTATTCAGCTTTCTGGTGATTCCAAGAAGGGTTGGACGTTGCAGAAGTTTTCTTATGTCCCTGTAAATCCTACTTTACTTGAAGATTCTAGTGAACTTGGTAGAAAGCGTCTCGGTGAGGCGATTATGGGTGCCGTCAATCAGGCTGGTATTAAGAGCAAGAGTATTGCCGTTGGTCTTCCTGCTTCCAAAACGTTTACGTCTATTATTGAAACAGATACTCTTCCAGAGAAAGAGCTTAAGAAAGCTTTCAAATACGAGATCGATAAATATGTTCCAATGCCAATGGCTGATGCACAGGCTGATTATGTAATTCTTGGGCCAAGTCCAAACGATCCGAATAAGACTGAGGTGCTAGTTTCTTCTACGGCAAAGGAATACGCTGAAGAAGTTATGGGTATTATTGAAAAGACTGGTCTTGATTTGGTTGCGATGGAACCAGAGCCAATCGCGATGGCTCGTGCTTTGATGCCGGTTGGTGATCAGGCTGGTGCTGCTATGATTGTAGATTTTGGCGAAAAAGCTACCGATCTTGTGATTACTTATAAAGGTGCACCTAGATTGGTTCGCTCAATGCCTGGTGGTTTGAGTTTGCTTGTAAAAACTGTTTCCAATGCACTCAACGTGAAAGAAGAACAAGCAAGGCAGTTCATTTTAAAATTCGGTCTTGCGCAGGATCAGGTTGAGGGCCAGGTTTTCCGTGTGCTCGATAACTTGCTTGATAACTTTGCACTCGAGCTTGCTAAGTCTGTGCGTTTCTTCCAAACTAAGTATGCTGGTGGTAAGGTTGATCAGATTATTCTTTCTGGTTTTGCTGAGGCAATTCCGCTATTTCCAGAATATATGGAAGCAAAGACAAACGTGGCCGCCGTGCGCGGTAACCCATGGCAGGTTGTACGTATGACGCCGCAACAGCAGCAAACTTTGATGCCAGTATCGAGTGAATTTGCTGTGGCAATTGGTTTGTCTGAAAGGAGTAATGACTAATGGCGCGTGAGATTAACCTCGTTCCGAGTAGTAAGTTTGAAACGATTAAAGCGATTCGCATTCGCAACTTTTTGCTTTTCCTTTGTATTGCTGTAGCTGGTGGTGCGATCGCGGTAGTATTTGTGCTTGGCACAATTCTTGGTGGCCAGAACTTGATTCTGGGAGGGAAGGATGATATGCTCAAGCTCTACTCACAAAAGATTAATTCCTATACCGAGCTTACAGATTTCTTGACTATTAAAGACCAGCTCGGGAAGTTGCGTACGCTTGCTGATAATAAGAATTTGATTTCGAGAACATTTAATCTCTTACCTGTTTTCATCCCGGCAAATGGGGATGAGGTAACATTTTCCAATATTGATATTTCAATTGAATCAGATGCCGCAATGCTTTCTATACAAGCACAGGCCGATGCGAAAACTGAGCCATATATTGATTACAATGTTCTTGATGCTTTCAAAAAAGCTATGGATTATTATAGATATGACTATGGTACGTATGTAAATGAACTTGGTGATACTATTCCGTCTTATTGTATTATTGAAAGTGACGAGAACGGAACATTGTTTAATGATGGTGGAAAGTTTTATGCTTATTGGACTGCTAAGATAGATGGTTGCGACCCGAGACACCCGGTTGATCTATTAAATGAAGATGAGGAAGATGAGAATTTGGACGATGGTTTGGCTGAACTTGAAATAGATATTGATAGTGACGAAGAGAAAGAGATGAGTTATGTTTACACTTCATATGACGGTATGGATGTTGTAAAGATTTGGCGTACGCCACAATTTGCTGATTGGTACAATGATGAGTACATGTCACTTGATGGTACTATAACAGGTATTCCTCATTTTGAGAGTAGCTGTATTTCTTATCATGGTGAACTTGATGAAATAACTGGTGATCCATATTTCACACAAGAAAATGAGAGTTGCCAACTGGTTGTTGACGGCGTTGATGGCTTTGTGATTGAGAACTCAAGCAATGGACGTGATCAAGATAAAGATTTGATTTTAACTTTTAAGGGAATTATCAAGGTATCTTCTGAATATTATAAGATGCAAAAAACACATATGATGGCTATTGCTCCTAGCGGACGTTATAATGTAACGGATTCTTATACTCAGATTCAATCACTCTTTGTTCCGCCTGCAAATGCTTGCGATCTTGATGATGAAGAATGTAGAAATGGAGGTAAATAATGCCAGAAAAGAAATCCAGTTTTAGTCTCAGTAAGAATTTAAAAATTTCCCAAGCACAGCAGGTTTTATTATTGTCCGTGTTAATATCTTCTCTTATTCTAGGCGTTGGTATTGCTCTTTCTCTGAATTTTCTTTCTCATATTTCTTTTAATGCGAAAGTAATTGGCGAGAAGGATCAGGCTATTAATTCCTATTCCACTGCAATCTCGAAGATTGGTGTTTGTAAGAAGCCAAAGGGTGAGACTTATACTAGTGATGAATTGAAGAATTGTAATCCTTCGACTATTGATGTTAATAGTATTCCAGGCACGCTTAGGTATAATATTGTTAATGGTTTAGCTGTAAATCCAGCACTTAATTCTGTTTCTAAAAGCGAGGTTGATATAAAGTGCGTTAATCCAGAATCTTTGAAGAATTACACCATAAAGGAACTTAATGATAAATATATATATGCTACGACAATTGAAGAAAGAGAATCTGCGACCAACCTCTTAAAAGTATGTTCGGCTTTACGTACTATTCCTGATGCTTTGCCTGCTTACAAAAATCAAGAAGCATTATTGTCTAGTATTAACAAGATATTTAATTTGGCTGGTTGGCTGCCAGACGGTTTAAGTCCTGAAGGTGATGGTGCTGTTTCGGAGGGTTCAGATTTGAGTGGCTATTCTGTTTCATTCTCAATAGACGCCGATCTTATAATGGTTCAAGACGTGCTTAGCAAGATAGAAAGGTCGATTCGTAATATAGATGCGTATGCTGCTAGTATTTCTTATTCTGATGATGAGGCATTAAAGATTGATGTTTCGGCGCAGGCCTACTATGTAAATAAAACTGAGCTTTCTGAGGAAACAAAGGTTATTAAACCTAGTGAAGGTAAGGGTAATAAATAATGAAGAAAGATTTGATTTCCGCATTTCTAGTCGCTGTTCTTGGTGTAGGTATTGCTTATTTTGTTACTGGAATGTTTGTAAGTAATCCAGAGGCTGTTAGAATTAGAACTGTTGATGCATCTTCTCTTTCGGCCGATTTGGCGGAGCCAGATGATAAGGTTTTTAATTATCTCGCAATTAATCCTACCGTCGAAGTATATGTTGGCGGCTGTGAATCTTACGATATTAATGGTGATTGTATGGATGATTCGTATCGTGCACAGCTATTGCAACAACAAAAGACTAAGCAGAAAGATAGCTTAGGCTATTATGATGAGGATGGATATTTCCATAATTACGAATATGATGAAGAGGGCTTTTATGATATTAATGGCGATTATTTTGAATTTGTAGACGATGGATATCGTAATGAAGATGGTGATTATTTCAGGTTTGATTCTACTAAGAAGGGCTATTATGACGGTGCCGAATATAAGAATGTGAACAATGGCAATGATGAAGATGAAGAGGAAGATGATGGAGAAGATGAAGAGGAAGAGGAAAATGATTTGATTTTGCTTGATAACAATGGGAGAAAAACAAACTCTAGGACTAATAGTCGCTATAGCGATGACGAGGACTTTTAGTTATGGCTCTTCTTACTAAAGCAGCGCAAGCAAAAATTGTTGATCTTCTCATCAACGAGGGGCTTGCTGATGAGGATTTAGTAAGAAAAATTCAGCAAGAGGTTGAAAAAGATAATAGGCCAATTCTTGCAGAGTTGGTTGCTCAGAAGATTATTAGCGAAGATATGGTTGCTCATGCGACTGCTGTTATTATTGGTGTTCCATATGTTGAGTTGAAGAATATTCGTATGGATCAGGAAATCCTTTTAAAGATTCCTGAAGAGGCCTCTCGTCGTACTATGACGATTGCTCTTGGCGAAAAAGATGGAATGCTTAATGTGGCAATGGTGGACGTAACAAACGTTCAGGTGGTAGACTTTATTTCTAACCTTGTTGGTATGCCAATCAAGGTTTGGATGACTTCTGAGCGTGGTATTAAAGAGATTCTCGAACAATACAAAGGTGATTTCTCATCGGTTAAAGAGGCTGTTGATACTACCAATGATGAGATTCAGCAGGAAGAAGCAAAGAGTGATGTAAAAACAATTACGCAGGATTCGCCGATTTCGAAAGCACTTCAAACGATTCTTAGTTTTGCTGCAAAGTCAAAAGCGTCCGATATTCACATCGAACCACTTGAAGAATCGTTGATTATTCGTTGTCGTATTGATGGTGTTTTGCGTAAGATTATGGATTTACCAAAGACTGTGGCGCCGGCATTAGTATCTCGCATTAAGATTCTTTCATCGCTCAAAATTGATGAACACCGTATTCCACAGGATGGTCAGTTTACAGTACTCGTAGATGATAAGGAGATTGACCTTCGTATTGCAATTTCGCCAGTAACTTGGGGTGAACAGGTGGTAATTCGTCTTCTTGATAAGAAGGGAACTACGATGGAAGTGGATAAGATGGGTATGACTGGTCGTGCGCTTCGTTCTGTGATGGAAGGCATCAAGAAGCCAAATGGCATGATTTTAACATCTGGTCCTACTGGTTCTGGTAAGTCTACTACACTCTATGCATTGATTCAACAGATTAAAAGTGAAGAAATCAATATTGAAACACTTGAGGATCCAGTCGAGTATAAGATGGGTGGCATTAACCAGATTCAGGTGAATGTGGATGCTGGCCTTACCTTTGCGTCTGGCCTTCGTTCGATTCTTCGTCTAGACCCTGACGTGGTAATGGTAGGTGAGATTCGTGATTCTGAGACGGCGAGCCTTGCGGTGCAGGCTGCACTTACTGGCCACTTGGTGTTTTCAACTCTACACACTAACTCGGCTGCTGGTATCTTGCCTCGTCTTCTTGATATGGGTATTGAGCCATTCCTTCTTGCATCTACGCTTAACGTGGTGATTGGCCAGCGTCTTGTGCGTCGTTTGACGGAGAAACGCGAAACTTTCCGTTCTTCTGAAATGCAAACTAAGGAAATTAACTCAATTGTAGGTAAACTATTGCCGACCGAGACTGAACAAATTGAAGAAGTTGCTAAAGATCTTGGCTATGAAAATTTACCAATTCGCAATGTAGATGGATATACGCTTGCAAAAGGTATTTCCACAAAAGATACTCCGGGCGGTTATACTGGCCGTGCTGGTCTTTACGAAACAATTGACGTGGATGAAGATATTCAGAAGATGATTGTAAATCACTCGACAGCTGCGGAAATTATGCGTCTTGCTCGAGAAAAGGGAACTGTGACGATGCGCCAAGATGGTATTTTGAAGGTGTTGACTGGTGTAACTTCGATTGAAGAGGTAAATCGTGTTGCATCCGATCTTGCCTAATAATTGTTTTTAGATAATTCTTATGGTAATATAATTATATGGATAATAGTGGGCAATTTCAGGTTAGGATTGAAACGTTACTTGAGGAGGTAGTCAGGAGAAATGCATCTGATTTGCATCTTCAATTTGGCTTGCCGCCGATTATGCGTATTGATGGTGCTTTAACGCCAATTACTGGCGCTAGACCATTAAATCAAGAAACTCTTCAAGAAGTGATTTTTGCAACGCTTGATGAAGATCAGAAAAAGATTTTCTTGAAAGATAAAGAGTTTGATTATTCTTTTGCTTTTGGTGATATTGCACGTTTTCGCGTGAATATTTTCCACGAACGTGGCAAGATGGCTGCTGCTTTTCGTTTGATTCCAAGTAAAATTCAACCAATCAATGAGCTCGGTCTTCCTCCAGTAATTGAGACTTTTGCCAACTATCCACGCGGCCTTGTGCTTGTGACCGGCCCTACCGGTTCTGGTAAGTCTACTACGCTTGCTGCTCTTATTGATAAAATTAATAGTGAAAAATCACTTCACATTATTACGATTGAGGATCCAATTGAGTTTACTCATAAGTCTCGTCGTTCTGTGATCGTGCAAAGGGAAGTACACTATGACACCTTCTCATTTGGTGCTGCTCTTCGCTCGGTACTTCGTGAGGACCCAGATGTAGTACTTATTGGTGAGATGCGTGATCTTGAAACGATCCAGGCTGCTATTACAATTGCGGAAACTGGTCACTTGGTATTTGCAACGCTTCACACCAACTCGGCAGCTCAGTCTATCGACCGTATGATCGATGTATTCCCATCACATCAGCAACCACAGGTGCGTTCGCAGCTTGCAAATATGCTTCAAGCAATTTGCGCACAACGTTTGATTCCAGCAATTGGTGGTGGGCGTGTATGTGCTGCGGAAATTATGGTGGCAAATGCTGCTGTCCGTGCTTTGATTCGTGAAGGCAAGACTTTCCAACTTGATACTGCAATTCAGACCGGTGCAGACCAAGGTATGCAGACGATGGATAGAACGCTAGCTAAGCTTGTTCAATCTGGTACAATTACTTATGAAAGTGCCATTGAATATGCTGTTGACCCGCATGAGGTTGAACGTTTGGTAAGGGGAATGTAACGAATGCGACGTTTTGATTATAGAGCTAGAGAGAAGGAAACTGGAAAGATTGTAAAAGGTAGTATCCAAGCTGCCGATGAACGTACTGCCGGTAAACTTTTGCTTGAACAGGGCTATATTCCAGATTCGTTGCGCGATCACGATAAGAAGTCTGCACTTAAAAAGTCTCAGATGAAAGTGAAGACGAAGGATAGGATTACTTTTACACGTCAGTTTGCTACGCTTATTTCGGCAGGACTTCCACTTTCAAATAGCTTGAAAACGGTAGCCGAGCAGACCGAGTCTAAAGGTATGAAAGCTGTGATTGAAGAGGTACTTGCTAGTGTGGAGGGTGGTAAAACGCTTCACGAGTCTTTTGCGAAACGTCCTGATATTTTTAATAGAGTTTATCTTTCTCTTGTAGAAGCTGGTGAAGCTTCTGGTACGCTTGATATTTCACTTAATCGTCTTGCTGATCAGGAAGAGAAGGATGCGGCGATGATTTCTAAGATTCGTGGTGCTATGGTGTACCCAGCAATTATTCTCGTAGTAATTATTGCAGTGCTTGCTTTTATGATGATTGCTGTTGTTCCGCAGGTTGAAGATCTCTATAGTGATATGCATAAGTCTTTGCCTGGGTTAACTCAGTTCTTAGTGAACATGACTAATTTCTTTGGTACATTTTGGTGGCTAGTGTTACTAATTGCTGGTGGCGCAATCGGCGGTATTTGGTTTTATTTCAAAAAGACTGAGTCGGGTAAAAGAGTTAAGGATACTATGAAACTTAAGGTTCCGATTTTTGGTGGATTGTTCCGTAAGCTTTATGTTTCGCGTTTTGCTCGTACGGCAGAAATGATGCTTGGTGCTGGCGTACAGATGATTGAATCTATTAAAATTGCTGTTGGTGCACCGAATAATTATATTATTGAAACGGAGTTTTCTAAAGCTATTGATATTCTTAAAGGGGGTAAACCTCTTTCTGAAGCTTTGGAGGGAAGGGAATATATGCTTCCGCTTGTCCCGCAAATGACTTCAATCGGTGAGGAAACCGGTAAGATTGACGAAATGATTGGTCGCGCTGCACTTGTGTATGAAAATGAGCTTGATGCGCAAATTGCGGCTATTTCTACCATGATTGAGCCTATCCTAATGGTGATGATGGCTGGTCTTATTGGTATTGTGGTGGGTGGTACTTTGCTTCCAATTTACTCACTCGTTGGATCGATTAGCTAGTATTAGCTATTGGAAATTGAACTCTAGAATTAGTTCTAGAAACTCATTTTCTTCCTTTAATTGTTCTCGCAGTAAGTGCCGCCGTTTTCAAGTTTGAATAATAATGCAACTTTATTTTCTCCGGGCTGGGTAAGCAGGTTTTCTGATCCACCGCCACATTTTGCATTTATCACTATTAGAACAATATAATCGTTTGGAAAATGCGCTTCATAAAAATGGTTAAGATTGTTCGTAGTATTAACTCCGTCATAATATGTGAGCATACATGGACTATTAGTGGCTGCTCCAGAGTCACAGGCCGTTACTGAAATTTTGTAGACTTCTCCGTTTGGATCTTTTATCTTTTCATCAAAGTACGTCGCAAAGAGATTTGGCCATTCTGTTGTGGCGCCGTTACTTACGTTTTCGTATCTTTCTTTCGTATCGTTATATTTTAAAAAGATTTGATATATATTCGTACCGTCTGGATTTTTCCCGTCGATTGATGGCAACGCTTTTCTATTGCTAGCCTGGTATTGTGATGTTGCAGAAAGGATTTTACTAAATATGCCGCGCCTGTCCGTGTCGCGTTGTGATCGGGCAAGATTTGGAATGGCAATAAAAACTGCTATTAGTATTAGCCCCGCAATCGCTAATACTAATACTGTTTCAAGCACAGTGAAGCCCTTACTTGTTTTTTTCATGCTTATGTATATTATAGCACTAATCAAAAAATCTCTCCAGGGAGAGATTTTTTGATTATAAACTTAACTACTAGTTAGAGTTGCTTCCACAGTACCAACCACCACCTTCAAGTTTAAAGGTGATTGCGACTTCTTTATCACCGGTGGCTACTACTGGGTAATCTGAACCCTCTACACATTTTGCCTTGTAGAAGTAATAGACTTTGTGGTCTAGTGAGGTTGGGCGATTTAGGCTTGCTGATGTCGAAGTGGTAGGCTTGTAGTTCTTCCAACATCCTGGCTGATCAACGTTTGATTCGTCGCCATTAGTACATTGACCCATAAAAGCTGCTACGTATGCATTTCCGTCTGGATCATTGAAGTGTTCTGCTGTATCTGTGAGATATGACTTGAAAAAAGCAGCATACTTTGTTGAATCCATTGGTGGCTTACGGTTGTTTGCAATATAGCTTGTAAGCTGGGAGAGGGCTCTAGACATATCTTCACGGCGTTGCGTATCGCTTTGGGAACGGCGAAGTGCAGGGTAGGCAATGAAGACCATAAGGAAGATGAGACCTGCGATAGCGAGCACGAGGACTACCTCGATGATGGTGAAGCCTTTCTTAGAGTTGATATTTTGTTTTGTCATATATGTTTTATCCTTTCTGGATTTATATATCTGTTACGCTTATTATAGTAATTATTGCAAAAAAATCAAGAGGTTTATGGTTAAAAACAGATATGTTATTATAAGGATAATATGGTAGTTGTGTTTTATGCAGTGATGTTTATGTTTGGTGCGGCTTTTGGATCTTTTTTGTGCTGTCAAGCATGGAGATTGAGGGTTGTACAAGAGAGATTGAATAAAGGTGGGAAGGGTAAGAAAAGTGGACTAGGAAAGCGTTCGGTTTGCATGCATTGCAAAAAACAACTTAAATGGTATGATAATATTCCGATTATTTCATGGTTACTTTTAAGAGGAAAATGTAGATATTGTAAGAAGAAGATCGGGATAGGTGAGATTCTTGCTGAGGTTTTGACTGGGATATTATTCTTAGTTTTGGCTTATTTGTTTATTTCAAAATTTGGTGGGGAAGCATTATTGAACGGTCTTTGTCCGACTTTAGTAACGGAGGGGAACGGAATAATTGCTTATAGTGGTTTTGTCATTTTGGTTCTATTATCTTTAGCTTTGGTATTCCTTTCGATTTATGATGGAAAGTGGGGCGAGTTGCCTACAATTTTTCTCGTGATTGCGTGTATTCTTGCTAGTATCTATTGGCTACTTAGAGGTTTTTATCTTGGATTTTCAGCGGAATATGTTTGGCAAACTATTGGCGCTTTGGCAATCTTGTCTGGACTTTACGAACTACTCTATTTAGTTTCGAAGGGGAGATGGGTCGGTGATGGGGATGCAATTTTATGTATTGCGCTTGCTTTGGGGCTTAGTAATGTTTGGCTGGCGGTTTTTGTTTTGTTTTTGTCTAATACGTTGGGCTGTTTTTATGCCTTACCAAGCGTGGCTCGTAATAAAAAGAAAGATAAGCCTAGCCAGTTGAAAATTTATTTTGGTCCGTTTCTCGTAATGGCTTTCTTTATTGTCTTACTGTTTAGCGACCAGATTCTTAGTTTAATAAAGTTTTAATGTGATAAAATAAACATATGAAGTTTAGAGTGGGAACAAAGATTGGTGATACTCTAATCGAGGTAATGTTTGCCATCGGTATTTTTTCTTTGGTGGCGATTACAATTGTTTCTGTAATGATGTCTGGCTCTTCTAATATGCAGACCTCTCTCGAAACCACAATGGCGCGCAATGAGATTGATGCACAGGCGGAGGCTTTGAGGTTTATTCATCAAGCCTATATTAGTGAGAGAAATAGCAAGAAGCCGGGTATATATACGTCAATGTGGGAGAGAATCACGCAGATTGCGGAGCTAAATAGTAATGATAGCTCCGGTAAGGATAATGGTAGTCCAACTAATACTGATAATACTACTGCTGCAAAGTTGCATGTTCTGTATGATTACCAGCCAACCACCTGTAGTTCGCTTTACGATACGAATGCAGTAAATGGTCTCACGAAGCTGAACGCTTTCATAATCGATACGCAGAATATTGAAAATGGCAATGCGGTTATTAAGATTGGCGAAGGGAATTTCACTGAGGCGACTATCTATCCACGTCTCTTCTATACAAATAATAGTGGTAGTGAGGGCGTGATGACTTCTCATTATACTCATCTTAGCGGTATTGAGGGCATCCATATTATTGGCGTAAAAGATCATGATACTACTACCATAACAAAAGAGAATACTACTGATAAGGGTGTAGGTTTTTATGATTTTTACATTCGCACATGTTGGTATGGTTATGGTAAATCAACGCCAACAACTATTTCTACGCTTATTCGTTTGTATGATCCTGATGTGGAAGTTGAAAACCATGATGTGATGGATTATGTTGTGACTTTCGACTGGAATGGTGCTGAGTGTACAAACAATGCGACTGGTGAAACCGCAACTTGTCCGGTAAAGAAAATTCAAAGATCTGTGGCAAATCCGGAAGCGTTTGGGACTATTGTGTTTGATGATATACCAGCGGATGGATATTCGACGGTTAAGCAACCAATGGGTTGGTCCGATACGAGTAATGAGGCGAAGTGTGGCTCGAGTTCGCTATATAAACATGGTGATATTAGGACGCCGTATTTCTATGATGATACCGGTGAGGTAAGGCCATTTGTTACCTATTATGCTATATGGGAATGTGAGTATACTGTTACATTGCTTAGTGGTACTGGGCGCAATGTAGTCTTTAATGATCCATCTAATACTAATTCTGGATACAAGCTTGGAAATACCGTGAATGATGATGTTGAAATTAATGTGGTTACTACTTCTAACAGCTACAATTTTGCTTTGCCTCTTACGACGCCTACTGCTACTAATGGATACTTTGCTGGATGGAAGTGTACGCGTAATTGTGTTGGTACTGATTCGTCGGCGCCGTTGCATGGGGTAGGTGATACGATTCATTTTGCCCAGGGTGAGAGTAAGAGGACCTTTGCTGCGCAGTGGAATCCGATTACCTATTCTTATAAGTTGGTTTATAATCTTGGCGACGGGGGGCAAGGCAATTTTCCTGATATTAATGAGACGGTTGGCACGACATCATATACTTTTAATATTAGCCATACAGAGCCAACAAAATCTGGTTATAAGTTCTTAGGCTGGTCTACGACGAGTGGTAGCAGTACTGTGAGCTATGGTGGATCTACTAATAAATATTCATGGGCCGTTGAGAATACTACTCCTTTGACTACCGTAACGAAGAACCTTTATGCTGTTTGGGAGCTTGATGTGCCGGCGGTGAGTTTGTATCAAGTGACTGCAACTTTTAGCGGTGATGTCGATACATTCTTGAAGGCTAGTAATGGAGTCATGATCTCACTAACTTCGGCGCAGATATGGCAAATGGATCTTTGTGAGGGACGCAGGGTCTGTTATCTGGGGAATCCCTACATTGATGCAAATAATAATGGATGGATGGCGTCTGGTGATGGTGGGCGCGATGGATCTGCTTCTACTGAAACAAAGACTTTCCCAGCTTATAGTGATGTCGATTACGTCTATTATGCTCACAGATATGAAGGTTATGCTACTTCTGTCAATTTAACTATTTATAAGGATGGTAGTGTTCTACCAGGTTATAACAAAATAAATGTTCCTATTTGCCACTCAGGACGGGAAGACTCTGTAATTTTTAGAATAAACAATGGTGTATTAACAATGCCAGATAGCTCAGAATTGGGTACTTGTTTGTCTGATTCACCTTTACCGTAGAAGATTAATTAGTCTCGCTATGGAATTTTTCGTGGATATCACGAAGATGGGCGTCGGTGACGTGAGTATAAATTTGGGTGGTGGAAACATCGGCGTGGCCGAGGAGTGATTGGACGGCGCGGAGATCGGCGCCGTTCATGAGCAGGTCGGTGGCAAAAGAGTGACGCAATGTATGTGGGCTGACGTGTTTAGTGATGCCGGCCATGCGAGCATATTTTTCGACGATGCGCTCAACGCTGCGTGGAGTTAATCTGCGGTAATTGCCGGAGGTGTCGACGGATTGTTGATTTTTGCTGTTGTTGAGGAAGAGCGCCGGAAGGGAATCGCTACGGGCGCCGAGATATTCGTCGATACGATCGGCGGCAGCTTTGGAAATGAAAATCGGGCGATCTTTTTGACCTTTACCACGAACTACGAATTCGCGACGCTCTAGATTGATGGAGTCACGATTTAGATTGATGAGTTCGGAAACGCGAAGACCACCGGAATATAGCAATTCAATAATGGCACGGTCTCTAAGGCCAGATTCAGTGGAAAGGTCAATTTGATTTAAGATATCTTCAACTTCGTCAAAATGAAGGAAGGTGACTTGTTTACGAATGATATGAGGAAGCTCAATGAGAGAAGGATCGAGTGATTTGATGCCGCGTTTGGCGAGGTATTTCATAAAACCGCGAAGGGCGATGAGATGGTAGGCTTGTGTGATGGTTTGGAGATTGTCGCCATCCTTTGGAGATTCGAAACGGTTGAGTTTAAGACGATATTTTCTCAAGACTTCCGCGTCGATCATTTCTGGTTTTGGATCGTCATTCAAAATTTCTGAGGTAATATCTAGAAAACGATAGAGATAGAGGCGGTAATTCTCGACGGTCTTTTTGGAACGGCCGGATTCGACTTCGAGATGTTCAAGAAAATCTTCGATTAAATCTGAGATATACATACTGTTATTATAGCAAATTGATTTTCTATTTAGTTTTTCTCAGAAACTAAATAGAAAATCGATTTTTCTTATGCTATAATTTAGGTATTATAGGTCATACAAGGAGGTATATTTTGGGGTTCCTAAATAGAACCGTTTTCGCGAAGCGGTTAAATAAAACTAATCTTTTTGTACTCGCAATAATTGCGGGTATTGTTTCATGTGGACTAACTACAGTAGTCCTTAGCTCTTCTACTTTTGCGGAAGAAGTAGTAGATAACTACGGTCTCTATACTGATTCAGATGGTGTACGTTGGGAATGGGAAGTAGTCTCAGATTCTGAAAATACAGCAGAACCACAAAAGCTTAACCTCATGTTTTATGATAAACCCGAAGACCTTACAACTTTAACTGTACCTAGTTACACAGAAATAACT
>JAEEGL015182650.1_pt1 | contig 32917 bp, 33 predicted proteins | sample 9134231 | NCBI WGS metagenome assembly JAEEGL01 (sample SAMN16246548, study PRJNA631951) | gut metagenome | biome: gut microbiome; feature: rumen; material: fiber-attached | host: Bos | place: Iran: Karaj | collected 2018-10
AGGCACCACAACCATGGCTACTCTTCTGTAAAAAGCCGGGTCGCCCATAAGTGCCTCTTTTAATGTAAATTTATATTTAATAGCTTCTTCTCTGTTTCCTGTCTCAAACATGTTGTATATTCCTGTAAGTAATAGATTCTTGAACAATTACCCAAGAATCTTTATTTTTTGCTCATTTCAGATTTAAGAAAATAATCCCGCTGTCTTCTTCGTGAGCATATTCATTACTCTCTTTTTGTCCGTAACCCACAAAGGCGTAACAAGGATTTTTCTGGGGCCGTCTCCGGTCATCCTGTGAACCACACAGGATTTCGGAAGTAATTTAAGGCATTCTGCCACCAGATCCGTGTATTCTTCCATGGACATGATGTGAAAAACATTTTGTGAGCTCATTTCCGCGGAAGTATCTGCAGCCTTTTGGCAGCTTTCCATGTACTCCCGGTACATCTTCGTTTCCTCCAGAATCTGAAGGTTCTGAAGCTTGATCCCATCAAGGGGCGGATTAAGATCAGAAAGGAACCTGACCGTCTCCAGCATCTCTTCTTTCGTTTCTCCCGGAAGCCCCAATATAACATGAACTATAACTGTTAGTCCAGCCTCTTTTAATCGCCTGTAAGCATCCTCGAAAACCGGAAGCGCATACCCCCGGTTTATTCGTATGGCAGTCTTTTCATGAATAGTCTGAAGCCCCAGCTCTATCCAGACAGGCTTGACCCTATTAAGGTCTTTTAGCATTTCCATCACTTCCGGTCCCAGGCAATCCGGTCTCGTCCCGATGGATAAAGCCACTATATCATCCCGTTTGATGGCTTTCATATATAGTTTTTTCAGCCTGTCCACATTCCCATAGGTGTTGGTATAGGACTGAAAATAAGCGATGAATTTGCGGGCATCGGTCTTTTTACATATAAGAGCCTTTGCCTGTTCTATCTGATCATCGATATTGGGAAGATTTGACGCAAATTCCCCGGAACCACCCTCCGAGCAGAATGTACATCCACCAAAAGAAAGCTTTCCGTCGCGATTGGGGCAGGTGCAGCCCGATGACAAAGAAAGCCTGTATACTTTTTCACCGTATATTTCTTTTAGATAATCAGAAAGACGTATTGGCATGAAAAATCCTTACAAACAGAACGATCAGCAATTGCCGGTATAAACATAGTTAAGCTCTTTGCGGGCGGTCTCCTCAAGCTTGTAGATACGTTCCACGCTTGTGGCATCCCTGTCCGTCATTTTAAATCTGGGAAAAAATCTTGAAATGTGAAGAGGAATATCCCGGCCGATAATGTTGCCCTCGTCGTCCTTTAAGCCTGCAATCCAGGCCGACAGTTCCTCCATTTCTCCGAAGCTGTCATTTTCTCCCGGGATTATCAGTGTCGTAAGCTCCACATGGCAGTGTTTTACAGCTTCTTCAATGAAGTCCATGACCATCTGCCTGTTCCCCTTCAAAAGTTCACAGTAATAAGAATCGGTAAATCCCTTGAGATCAATGTTCATGGCATCAATGTAAGGAATAATCTCTCCAAGGACCTCCAAAGAAGCCATTCCGTTTGAAACCAGGACGTTCTTCATTCCCATTTCATGGACAATTCTGGCGGTGTCTCGCACATATTCATAGCCAATAAGAGGTTCATTATAGGTAAAGGCTACGCCAATATTGCCCCTGTCCCGGCACTCCCCTGCAATTTCCGAAAGCTCCTTGGGGGATACATATCGAACTCTTGAACCAAACTCATAAGCTTCCTCAGACCAGGAAATCTCATAGTTCTGGCAAAATGGACAGCGCAGATTACACCCATAGCTTCCCACGGACAACACCTTAGTCCCCGGCATAAATCTTGAAAGGGGCTTTTTCTCAATGGGATCCAGCGCCATTCCGGTGAGAAAGCCATAGTTCATGGGATACACTTTCCCATCCTTTGCACCTCTCACCCTGCAAAAACCGGTCTCACCTTCTTTTATTTCACATTTTCTGAAGCAGACATTACATTTTGCCATGGTACCGGATCCTCCATTAGGTTATTCAGTAAAAAATACCTGAAGGTTTTCCTTCAACATTTCCCCTGGCATTTCATACACGTAGTTCATTTTCCTTATCCTTTATACATTATTCTTAATATTTTCCCTGCTGATTATTCTGCTCCGTATTCCTCTGCTTTTTTATACCATTCATCCGCTTTTTGCTGATCCGCGGGAACACCGTCCCCATTAGCATACAAGACGGCTATATTGTTCATTGCCGTTGCATTTCCCTGTTCAGCGGCTTTCAGATACCATTCCATGGCCTTTTGATAATCCACCTCTACGCCATAGCCCATATTGTAAGCATATCCCATTTCAAGCTGTGCGGAAGGATTATTCAAATCTGCAGATCTCTGTACCAGGTCAATGTATTTATTGTAATCTTTTTCTACTCCTGTGCCGTTCCTGTATAATTTGCCCAGATTGTTTAAGGCACTGGGATCATCCAGGTCTGCTCCCTTTTGATACCATTCAAAAGCCTTCTGATAATCCTGCTTGACTCCCAATCCTTTTTCGTACATATATCCAATATTATTCATAGCTACTGCATTATTTTGTTCCACAGCCTGGGTAAAATAGTCCATGGCCATATCATAATCCACTTTTACCCCCAAGCCCTTTAAATACATTACTCCAAGTTCCAGTTTAGCAGTAGCATCCCCAAGATCAGCGCCTTTTTGCAACCATTCCAGAGCTTTATCATAATCCTGCTCCACTCCGTCTCCATTCAGGTACATGCTCCCCACATTGAAACAGCCGTCGTCACTTCCAAGTAAAGCGCTTTTCATGTACCAGTTAAAAGCCTCTTCCTTATCAGCTTCTCTTCCAAGCCCACAGTCAAACATATATCCCAAAGCATTCATTGCATCAGCATTTCCCAGCGCAGCAGCCTGCTTAAGAAGTTCCTCCGCCTTGTCATAGTCGGCTTCACAGCCGATTCCCTTCATATAAAGATTACCCAGGCAAAACATGGAGTCTACATCCTGCAGATCCACAGCCTTTTCATAAGCTTGGATGGCACCCTCGTAATCTCCGCTTTCTTCTTTTAACATGCCTTCATTATAGTATTCGGAGGCAGACTTCGTATTATCGCTCTCATCAATACTATCCCATGTTTGGGCTGTAGGAGCCTCTTCTTCAACGGTTCCATAATCGTAATCAATTATGTCATCAAACGTCTGGTCAAAAGTACTGCCAAAAGAGCTGCTATTATGCTCTCTTTTTTTACTGATGGATATAAACGCCAGGCCGGCTATCGCAACTACAACTGTACAAATGACTATAGCCACTGTTATGCTGTCAATGTTCAGAAATTTAGTTTTCTTTTCATCCTTTGGAGTAGAATAAGCAGCACTTTCCTCATGAGTTAACGCATCCAGAAGGGCGCTCATGGACTGAATCCGGTCTCTGGCCATAACGGCCATGCCCTTCATTAACACGTTTTCCTCATGCCCTGAAATGTCCGCTCCCAGCTCAGAAGGCTTCTTTAAAACGTCATCAGCCATTCTGTCTATGGAATTTTCCGGCGTAACCCCGGTGATCATCTTATACAAGGTTGCACATATGGCATAGACATCGGTTGAAGGTCCTTGAATACCGCGGGAAAGGTATTGCTCACAAGGAGCATAGCCCGGCTTAAGGATCATTGAATAGCTTTTTTCCTCTTCCCGGTACTCTCTGGCTGCTCCAAAATCCAGCAAAATGGCATCTCCATCCGGAAGCACCTTGATGTTCGCCGGACTGATATCTCTGTGGATCAATCCTCTGGCATGGACATTATCAAGAGTTCGTATGATCGGTTCGATCATTTTAAAAGCTTCCTTAAAAGACAGCTTTGGATGACACCTTATATATTCATCCAGATCCATGCCGTCTATGAATTCCATAACTATATATGTTGTGTTATTTTCAGAAAAAATATCCTCAACATTTACTATGTTTCTCTCTTTGGAAAACTCCGCAAGAATCTTTGCCTCTTCAGTAAACCTATTTTTTTCTTTATTATAGGTGATGGACCTGTCTCCTGCGGACACGGTAATGTCTATGGAATTCTCGGACAGTCGATACACAAGTCCCGAAGGGAAATACTCTTTTATGGCAATCTTCTTATTAAGACGCATGTCACAGCCGTGATATGTAATTCCGAATCCCCCCTGCCGGATCACAGCTCCCACATAGTACCTGTTCTGAAGCATGGTACCCACAGGCAACTGATGGTTCTCATTTTGTACGTCGAGGCTTTGACCGCAGTCCGAGCAAAAATGACTACCATCTATATTATTTTTCATACAATACGGGCAAATCATACACTCTCCCCTTGACACCTACTCCTAAATCCGAAGTCTTCTCTCACGAACCGCGCAGCTAGTACGCAGTTCTGCCTGAACATTAACAAAATCTTTCTTTTGCATAGCTGTTCATATATAAAACTTGTTCTTTAACCAGCAGGTCGCAAGATCAATCCATACCTCACAGGAGGGTACAACTTCTTTCCCCTCGGGACCTGAAGTCACTTCATTTGCTAGTGCCAGGCCGTGTCCGCCCTCACAGAACATGTGAAACTCAGTATTTATGCCGCATTTCTTAAGTGCCATGGCAAATAAAAGAGAATTCTCGGCAGGGACAGATCCGTCAGTATAGGTGGTCCAGATGAAGCTGTCAGGAACATCTATGTTCACAGCATTTTCAAGAGACATCTTTTTTTCCAATTCAGCAAGCCTGTCTCCAAGAAGGTTCTTAAAGGAATCCTTATGGGCGTACCCTCCCGATGTTATTACCGGATAGCAAAGCATAAGCCCATTGGGACGAAGCTTTTCTTTAGCGGCTCCCTCTGTATTTCCCAAAAGCTTTTCGGAAAGAAAGTCCTCCTTCCAAAAGCAGGCAAAGCTTGCAGCCAGATGGCCTCCCGCCGAGCTTCCCTGAACTATTATAGCATTATCATCTACACACCATTCCCCGGCATGCTCTCTTATCGTAAGAACGCAGCGACCAAGTTCCAATAGTGCTGTAGGGTAATGCGCAGGTGCACAGGAATACCGCAGAACCGCCGCGTGGTAGCCCTTAGCCATAAGTGCCAGTGCTATAGGCTCTGCCTCTCTGTCGGAGGTATAGGCATAGCCCCCTCCCGGACAGACTATAACCAGCGGTCTTTTCTTTATACGCAGCTTCGGTGTCTGTGTTTCCTGAATATATACTGTTAGGCTGGCCCCATCCAAAGAGCCCTCCTCTGATAGTTTAAATTGTTTATATAGCATGTACTTTGCCTCATTTCTTATAATTTATCAATAATTTTCAGTTCATCCCTATCGACCTTGCAAAGATAGAAAATAACTTCCACCCCTGCGTCTACTGCTCTGTAAAAGGCATTTGCAAACTCAGGATCAGTTTTAACATTTGGCTTTACTTCGCTGATGCCTTCCCCTTGAATCACAAAAGCAATTCTTGCCTGATATCCCTCTTGTACAGCTCCGATCAGTTCCTCTAAATGCTTTGACCCGCGTTTGGTAGGTGCATCCGGAAAATACCCGCAGCCATCTACAAAAAGTGTACAGCCCTTCACTTCCATCAGGTATTTCTTATTATCTTTTTCCATATAAAAATCAATACGGGAATTACCATATTTATATTCGGGTCTGACAACATCATATTCATTTTGCCCTAGGAGATACTCCTTCACAACAGCATTGGGCGCCTGAGAATCAATGTTAATTATATGGTCATCCTTTTTGACCGCCACCAGGTCATAGGGCGTCTTTCGGTCAGGGTTTGATGCCTTTTCCAAATAGACCTCACAGCCCGGTATAAGAAGTTCTCTGCATCTTCCGGTGTTTTTTACATGAACAATAAGCTCATTTCCACCTATGGATACTCTGGCAATGAACCTGTTAGGACGTGATATGAATATGGCTTTTTCTATGTTGTTATATTTCATGTCATTCTATAAAAGCATCATGTTTTCAGTAGTAAAATACACGAAAAATGTGCATTATGAATTATCTTAAGGATTTATTACCGAAAATAGAGGTTGCCTGTCGACAACCTCTATTAATATATCATGTATATGGGTATAGGTCATTATTTAATGGAGAATATCTCCAGCTTTGCGATGAAATCTTCCAGTATATATCTGGAATCCACATCTGTATATATTCTTATGACGGGATTATCCTCTTTAACCGCAGATGAGGTATCCTCCAGCACCAGGGGTGCAACAGCCTCATGGAAGTGTCCGCATCCGGGATTTATGGCAATTGCAATCGCCGGTGAATCCCCAAGGGACCAGCTCTCGCCCTGGGTCCAGCCGGCTCCAGGGGAATTGAGGCGCGTCAGAGGCGGCTCAGTTTGGCTTATGATTGTTTTGTATCCCGTCATTATTTAGGATGCTTCTTACGGCGCTTGGCGACAATCTTCAGCACAATATTTCTGATAACAAGAAATCCACTGACTACAACTGCTATAAAATAGCCTATAGCGCCGAATAATGGAATTCCGAATACCTTGGGTTCCATCTGAGTGTTGCACATAATACTGGATGCAATCAGGAGCGCTGCCACACCAAGTCCGATGACCACATTTCTTATGGATGAATAAATGACCTCTTCCAGCCTTCTCGAAGAAGCTATAGTTAAGTTTAGCTTACTCTGCCCCGCCAGGAACTCCTTCATCACCTGACTGGTAAGGGCCGGTATCTCAATTCCTCTGTCTGCGGCTCTGTACATCGCCCTGCCGTATTTCATAAATTCCGATCTTATGTCGAGATTTTCAATGAATTCATCAGTCATCCTTGATGTCGCTATCTCCAGCATATTTACGTTAGGACTTATTGTGGCAAGGACGCCCTGCATATGAGCCAGTCCTCTGCACAGCATGGTCATACCGTGGGGAAGCGCAATTCCGTTTTCCTTCATGATATCCATAAGATATTGCAGCGCCGCAGCAATATCAAGACTTCCAAAGGACACTGAACCGTACTGGTCCAAAAATCCTTTTATGGAATTATAGAGCCTGTCTCTGTCAGGGGTCCCTCGTATTTCTCCCAGGTCAAGGACAGCATTTACAGTTCCCTGTATGTCATGCATGGCGATACTTCGCACACCTCTCACCATCACTCTTCTGTCCTTGTCAGAGAGCCTGCCCATCATGCCCATGTCGATCCATATAATCTTTCCATCCAGCACCTTGACGTTGCCGGGGTGGGGATCTGCGTGAAAAAATCCATCATCCATGACCTGCTTGATGAAATTATTGACAAATTTTCTGCCAATCTCATCAAGGTCATAGCCTCGTGAAGTCAGATATTCAACATCATCTATGGCACAGCCCCCTATATACTCCATGACAAGCACTTTGTCTGTAGTATATTCTACATACATCTTAGGGCAGCCCACATACTTTACGTCTTTATTATTTCGGGCAAACTCAGCTATATTGCAGGCTTCCTTAAAGAAGTCCATCTCCTCTTTGGCAACGGCCCACATCTCGTCTATGACCATGCCAAAATCTATGATATTTTTCAAATCACCCACTGGGGGCATCAGCTTTACAAGCCTTCTTAAAAGACTTATATCCCTGGACATGACCTCATAGACACCTTTTCGCTGCACTTTGACTATGACATCCTTCTGTCCATCCTGTCCGGGGCTTTTAAGCGTAGCTTTATGCACCTGAGCTATTGAAGCCGAACCGAGAGTCTTTTCATCTATCCAATCAAAAATATCCGTGTAGGGACAGCCGTAAGACTCCTCGATAACCTCGATCATTTCTGAAAAAGGCATTGGCGGCACATCATAATTGAGCTTTGAAAGCTCATCACAATAAGCCCCCGGCAGAATATCCGAGTGCATCGACATAATCTGCCCGAGTTTAATGTATGTTGGTCCAAGTTCCTCAAGTATTATGCGCAGTTTTTCAGGGGATACTCCTCTGGTGATCTTGTTTTTTGCAAGGACAGCCCGGATCTCCCGAAATCTTTCACTGTCCTCCGGCTTACTCCTGGTTGAGCCATCGTCGGCTTCTTTTTGGGAACCTTCACCTTCATTATTTGCCTTGTCAGCCTGAGCTTCGGCCATTTTCCTCATAGTACCTACAAGATCCGTTAAATCAGGCATATATTACCAATCCTTTATTCTTTACTCTCAGCTTCGGCAATGAGCTCTTTGAGTTTTGTCAGCTCATCCTTTGAAAGACCGTCTACAACCTTTGATAAATCCTTTTCTTCCTTATCTTCTTTGTCCTTACCCAAAGGGTTCTCCTTAATAGTCCTCTTGAGCTCAGTATTCAGCGCTTTACCCTGATCAACGGTAATCTCGCCTTTTTCAACCATCTCATCAAGGATTTCTTCTGCCTTCTCAACTGTGAGGGCAACTGCTCCGACTCCTGCCAGAAGTATCTTTTTAAGTCCGTCAGTAAGATTGTTTTCCATAGTTTTTGTCCCTCCTATACTTGATTTAACACTTCAATAAACTCCACTCATATAAAAAGATTCCATAATTTTGGGAAAAAGATAATTCCTCCCAGAATAGCTGCTATTATTGCACTCATCAGCACTGCGCCCGCAGCCGCATCCTTTGCCTTCTTGGCAAGGGGCTTTTTTTCTTCAGTCACAAGATCCACAACCGCTTCCAGCGCCGTATTGACAAGTTCAAGGCTAAGCACCAATGCAAACAATAAGAGACAGATCATCCATTCGAAAAGAGATATATGCAGAAGAAAACCGAATATCACAACAAGAGCTGTCACACAGCAGTGTATCTGCATATTTCGCTCATGAAGAATAGTATTGCCGATTCCTTCAAAGGCATATCCAAAGCTCTTATGTAGCTTATCTTTTCCTGTCCTGTTATCTTTCATCCGCGACAATCAACCTTTTTGCGTTTTTGCATTACCGATATATAGTTAAATTATATCAAAATAAAGAGATGTACTGCAACTCTTTGCGGCGGTAGAACCGTCCCCGTGGCTGCCAAAAACCTCCTTGTCATCTCATTATGATATAAACCATGTAGCCTGCATATCCCAGTAGCATGATGGCTCCTTCGAGTTTATCCAGCTTTTTGCGGATAAAGCACATAAGCCAGACAATAAGGCTGAACACCAGCAGGACAATGATATCTATTACGTTTTCCATGATAAAAGCAATGGGACTTACCGTTGCTGCCACACCAAGTATCATCAGAATGTTGAAGACATTTGAACCCACAACATTTCCAACAGCCATATCCAGCTGATTCTTTCTTGCTGCTACAACAGATGTGACAAGCTCCGGAAGGCTGGTTCCCAGGGCAACTATTGTAAGACCTATGAGGTTTTCCGATAATCCGAAGGACGCTGCGATGAATTTGGCACTGTTTACAACGAAATCACCACCAAACTTAACTGCTACCGCACCGCCAACGATGTATATGAAAGCAAGCCAGAGAGGGATGTCCTTTATCTCATCGTCATCATCTGCGGAATCCCCTGCTGCAAGAGCGGCTTTGCGTGCTTTTTGGGCTGACAGGATCTGGTAAACTATGAAACCGACAAAAAGTGCCAGGAAAATAAGTCCGTCATAGCGGCGTAGCTCCATCTCTATATATCCCAAAATGAAAAGGAGTGCAGCGCAGCCCACAGAAAAAGGAAAGTCTTTTTTCAGCACGTCTTTGCTGACGTAGAGCGGTGCCATCAGGGCACTTGCGCCAAGTACAACGATCAGGTTAAAGATGTTTGATCCGATGACGTTTGATACGGCAAGAGCGTTACTACCTGCCATGGATGCGGTAATACTTACGGATAGTTCAGGAAGCGATGTTCCCATTGCTACGATGGTAAGTCCGATGATCAGTGTGGGAACCTTCAATATCTTAGCGACAGCTGAACTTCCGTCAACAAAGAAGTCTGCTCCCTTGATCAAGAGTACGAAACCTACCAATAATAAAACCACTGCCTTTAACATATTATTCTAATCCTCCTTAAAATTAGGCTGCATGAATATTTTCGCTATTGTACCTCCGCCGTCCCGGGGGCTATTGTAAGCGTTCCATTACACATAAGTTCAAGACGCTTTTTAATGTTTTCTATTGCAATATGCGGATCAGTGCCATGCTTGACAGCGTTTTCCACAAGGGGCTGCAGCGTCAGGGGCGGAATGCGAAAGGAAGTATATCCCGTATTATAATCCACAAACAGCCTGTTTTCAAATCTTGCCTGCTCAACTGCCAGATAAGCACGAGCTTTTTGAGGGTCCTGCTTTCAAACAAATAGCCGGTAAAACTGTATTTATGATTGAAATCCATGCTATATGGATGCAGCATCTTCTGCATCATCTTCCAAAGCTCTGTTTTATCTGTTTCCTCTGCTCATTACATGGTATGTTGCTCCGGGATACCATTCCCTCTTCTTTCTACTCACTCATCTTTCCTTTACTGCTTGAAGTACCTAATCCGCACTAATCACATCTTCCAAATTACTACTAATATACGGATTGTAAATTGATAAAAATACCTTACTACAACTGTCAAATGCATATATACAGTTGTAGTAAGAGAATATAAGCTTTTATCAGGATTTCTTTTTGACATCTTCCATAAAGCTTTTCAGAGCCTCAGCATATGCTAAAATCCTTGCCTGCTGCGTCTTGTCCATAGAATTGAAAACTGTTATGAGCTTACCACCGTCAGTATCCGCTTTTATGGCGTACCACTCTCTGGGATTTCCACGGTCTCCCTGAGGCTCAATATCTGATAGCAGCCACTCAGGAGCAACATCAAGCACCTTGCAGATAACCATTATCTTATCCGCTGTAGGATTGGTCTTCTTTTTCCTCCAGTCACTTATTGTACTCTCTGCTATACCTGTTTTCTCAGAAAAAGCTTTCTGGGTCATATTCATTTCTTCAAGTTTATCGAATATCTTATCCCTTATTGTCATTATGAATTCCTTTATTGTTAAAAGTGACAGGCACGTAGTTCTACCAAATCAATCTATCGCGGAATTTACCCCATAGACTTCAATCTGTGTCAGCGCAGGGAAGGGACTTGGGTCATCCGCCTTTATCAGATTGCCCAGCTTGAGCCATCTGATGTTCTTTTTCTCAATCCTAAAGACATGCGGCTGCGCAATCTTTTTTTCCATTTTAACACATTCACTGCTCCCGTCGGAAAAAGAAAAGGTTCCCTCCACCCAGTAATTATCATGGGGGAAATCTGCTCTTGTATAGAGAACTATCCTGTCGAAGTTTACTTCCCGGCCAAAATCCAGCGTAAACTCCGCGTCATCCTGCCTGTTGATGCCCCACGACTCGTAAGGCCACTCCCCATGTGAAAGGGTGGCTATACATCCATCTATGGCATTTCTGGCTGCAAACACTGCTTCACCTCTGGTCTCCACGTTCGCACCGGCGTGAGGATATACCCCGCTCTCCTCATGCTGATCAAAAGGGTTCAGCGCCAGATTCCGGTAATAGTTAATCTCATAATCCGCAGCTTTCCTGATAGTCACCAGATGCCTGTTCCCCCAAAAAGCCAGGGGATTGTAGCTTGTCTTTTTCTCATAAAAAGGAACTGTAAAAAGAACAGTCTCCCGTGTGATATATACAAAAGCTTCATCCACAGCGCCGTCCACCTTCACCACATAAAAGGCGTCAGGCGTAAGGTCTGAAAACTCTATGATGTCGCCCTTTCTGTACTCACCTTCCCAGGCAAGCACCACATTGTCATCGCCCTCAGCCTTTGCCTTGGGCACGTGATCCCAATCGTTGTAAACTGAAATTACCATAGTCGGTCCTTCCTTATTCTGTACCTACTCAAAACATTTTATCATAGATAGCTACAGCTGTACTCGCAAAAAATCAAACATATGAATATATGCTGTCCCAAAATTCGGGTGCCTGTCACCGCTCAAAGTCAATCATCAAAAATGATTGAATCTGAGCTGCTTTGATGATTTTTGATTGATAGGAATATAACTTAAAATGCTCCAGTAAATCTCGTTTTGCACAATAATCAACAATACTTCTGAATATATTCTCCAAAGAACGGCAGCGTAATCTCTGCTACTCCATAGGACTCTGAACTATCTGTGAGCAGCCCCATTTTCTTCAGCGCTGTACTGTTTACCTGATAGCTGCCCTTCCCTTTAAGCTCCTCAAGAACTTCTTTTCTCTTCTTGGGACCGGAAGAAACAATCCTCAGAATCTCTCGTTCTCCATTCGGAAGCTCTTTCCATATCTTTTCATAACACTGGGAGAATAGCTCACTCTTTGCCTGTTTTAACACATATTCTTCGCCTTTGTCTTTATATTCAAAGTACGCACTTCCAAATACCTGATAAGCATAGGCAAAGCCTTTTGTCATCTTGGCAAAAGAAATTGCTTCATCTTCTTCCATTTGGGCCATATCTTCATATTTGATTGCCATTGCCGGCATTGGAAAAGGCTCTGTTCTAAGCTCTGCAGCCCTCTTAAAGAACGTAAGGTTGGGAACTTCGCCCAGTTCATAGAAATTCTGATAAACACCAGAACAAATGAGATAAACAGGCCATGGGGCCGCTATCTCCCCCTCTAAGGTGTTCCTTATCAGCTTTGCATATACTGAGCAAAATTCTGTCATCGCTTCAGTTTTTGCTATATCATCGATACCTATCATGATCTTTTTTTTCGCCTTGACTAATATGCCAATAAGCTGCTCAAGACGTACTTCATCATCATAATCAGTTTTTGTATCAACACCGGCATTTATTCCCACAAACGGAATTGAAACACTAAAATTAGTTTTCTCAGCCAATAAAGCTTTCTTTACTTCCGGCTCAAGTAAAAGATAAGATATCAAAGTGTTGATCTGGTTTCTGGCAGATGAGACATCGTAAACCAACCACCCCTCGGCTTTCATTTCTGCTGTTTTATAGTGCCTGAGGATATTCCCGAAGATAACTGTTTTTCCAGAACCTCGTATTCCCGTTATCTTGTACACGCACTCAGAAGGTTGCGGGTACATGAAGTTTTCATAGACTTTTTCTTCCAGAGTTGTGGTAATATTCGCATCACCTACTCTTCCAGGTGTATGCGTAAATGGGTTTTTCATAGTTTCCTCCAGTACAACTGTTTACAAGTTTGTTTATATAATACATCCATTTACATCTTTATACAAGCGTATACACCTTCAATATAGAAATACAACTATTTACAGGTTTGTTCCGAAAGGGGTCAGACCCCTTTTCTTGAAATAAGAGAATTATTCAGAGCTGATGCCTATCGCGAATTCAAAGATGAATTAGATAAGAAAGATGCTGCTATCGCCGAAAAAGATGCCGCTATCGCCGATAAGGATACTCTTATCTCAAAACTCCAGACTGAGCTGGAAAGCTTAAAGAACAGATAATAAATAAGGGGACGGATTTTTCGGTTCATTAAGTCGAAAGATTCGTCCCCTTTACTTCTTTTCGTGAGATTGTTACGTTCTCTACAAAGTGTCAGTCGCCATAAATTGAAACAATCCTGACCATTTCTTCATCTGATATTCGGATTATTCCACCGTGCCTTTTCTTGCGCTGTCCCAGGTCATATTGCGATTCATCAAGTATCGTGAAATTTCCGCTTTCAAGGTCACTGCATACAAGCGGTAAATACCCTCCGTTTTCTCTGTACCTGTCTACTATAAGGCTCCACTTTTTCTGTTCCTCAAGATAATAGCACTCCGGCCCCTCAACTCCTGTTAACTTTTCCAGAGTCTCAGACTTCACAGGCTCATAGGGCCCATTTATCAGATCCGTGCTTCTCTCCATCAGGATTACTTTGTTTGTTTCATCCTTGGAAAATCGGTAGTACCACCCCTTATCCCATACTATGTCTGTATCTATGACATTTTCTTTTCTCTCTATATATTTGAAGGCAGGGGCAAACTCTTTAAAATTCCCGGTAAAAGAGCCATAAATCCGCTGCTTAGGTTCTGTCTCCCCCGCTTCCTTAACATTGGACGCCCAGAAGACAAACCATGACTCTTTTTCCTTGCAATAAACCGCCTCGGGAGCCCATACACAGCCTGCTTCAGCAATTCCCACCTCGACAAGCCGCTCCTTAGACCAGTCAGTCAGATTCTCCGATTCCCATACAAACAAAGATCTGCTGCCTCTGTTGGCGGCCCTGTCCCAGTCTCCGTCTTCCGTGTTCAGATCCGTGGCAATAATAAAGTACTTTCCAAGCCTTTCATCGTACACAATGAAAGGATCTCTGATTCCCCCTGATCCTTTTTTCGTGGTAAGTATCGGCTTGTCTCCGCCCACATCTTCCCAATGAAGGCCATCCTTACTTACAGCAAAATATATATTTTCAGCATCTTTTTTTTCCGTGGTGAAATGCACAAATAAATAAGCCATATGATTTCTCCTGATTCTTTAGATATTTCTAATAGAGGTGAAGTTGATTGTTGCCCGGTGTCTATCAAAATACATGCATCTTACAAAGCGCTTCGTCACCATAAACTGTCAAAAACTAGTAACTTCAATTATCATTTTACCATAGAAACATCAGCCACACCCTCAGAAAATCAAGCTTCCTACTGTCCCATGATTAATTGTTTTAATATTTTTCAATTTGATCATAATACCGTCAATTTATTAAGAAAATCGGCCTAAATCTTAAGGTTTTGTTCGATTGACTGTTCGATTAACGCTGTGATATATTTCTCTCTGTCGCCGGAATTCGCTCCGGCAGGTAAATAATCTTTTTATTTCGAAGGGCTGATCGCCCAATAGCTCCACATACATGCAGGCTTATGAAATAAAACAAACACTGAAAGGAATAACTATGTCTAAAAACAAACTTGCTAAATACTTTCCTATGCTTAGAACCAGGGAAGAAATTCTAATGGAGATTAAAACAAATCCAAAACTAAGTGCCATATTTGAAAGTTGGAGAAAGGATCAACAGGAATATTTCCTTGATATTTGTACTGGAGTCAAAGGCTGCAAACTTCTATATGACACATATTTCAAAGAAATCATGAATCCCGATGCAACTCCTGAAAGGCTTTCGAGACTTCTAAGCATTATTCTGAAGAGAAAAGTCAAAGTTATTAAGGTTCTTTCAAATGACAATTCTCGTCTGGGAGATGAGCTATCACTCGTGATAACAGATATTGTGGTAGAGCTTGAAGATGGTTCCATCGCCAATGTGGAGGTTCAAAAGCTGGGTTACGCCTTCACCGGCCAAAGAGGTTCCTGCTACTCCGCCGATCTGCTTCTTCGTCAATATAAACGTGTCCGGGATGAAAGGAAGGAGAGATTTAGCTACAAGGACATCTGCCCAGTTTACACAATAATATTTATGGAAAATAGTCCCGCTGATTTCTATGAATTCATGGACAGTTACATTCATACATTTACGTCTCATTCAGATACCGGAATAGAGTTGAATCTCCTCCAGAACATTATCTATATTCCCGTTGATATTTTCCTCCAAAAACTCCATAATAAAAAGAGAATTGAGGGAGAATTTGAAGCCTGGCTAACCTTTCTTGGGTGCGATGAACCTGAATTTATCATCGAGCTCATCCAGGAATACCCGTATTTCAAGTCTCTCTACAATGACCTTTATAGGATGTGTCTAAATGTGGAAAGGATTATGTCTATGTTTTCTGAAGAACTCCAGATTCTTGACCGCAACACCGTAAAATACATGATTGATGAACTACAGGAGAAGTTAGATGCAGCCAATGAAATGCTTTCTTATAAAGATGCTGCTCTTGCCGATAAGGACGCCGCTATTGCCGACAAAGATGCTCTTATCTCAAAACTTCAGGCTGAACTGGCAAGCTTAAAAAACAGATAATGAAGTAATAAGGGGACGGATCATTTCACGGTGGGGTCAGACCCCTTTTCTCAATGCTACAACTTGGGAAGAATTTCGAGAGCTTGCCGGTGACAATAGTGATATTGAGGAGGTAGGCAATATGATACTTACTCTCAACTCCGATAACGTTATCAGAGAAATGCTTGAAGGTCAGCGCAGATACAGAGAGCAGATGGCTTCGCAATATTCTGCCGGCTATACTGATGCTGAGGATGCTTACAAGCGCATAATTGATGAAAAAGATTCTGCTCTCGCTGATAAAGATAGCATTATTAGGCAACTCCAAGAAAGAATTGCACAGTTAGAAAAGAACAACATGAATAATTAGCCCATAAATCCAAAGGCTGTAACCCTTATATGAGTTGCAGCCTTTTTGACACCTTAGACATTCTCCACCAGCCCAATCCACTCATTAGTAAAGTAATGAATCGAATACTTCTCATCAAACTCTTTTGCTGATTTCAAATTTTCTTTCTTCATTTTCTCATCGTACAACGCTTTCGCCCTTAAAAGATAAGCAATCTTAATCCGCTGCTTCTCATTATCTCCAGAATCCGGGCGCATAGTCCAAAAACCTCTTTGATCCTGTTTAAATGCAAGATAGACATAATAATCTATCGTTATGCTGTCTCTTTCAAAAAGATCTTCTAAATACAATCTTCCTTCCTGACGCTCAAAGCTCTCTTTATCTGCACCCGTCTCAGGGTTAAAAGACAAAGAGGGATAATACTCAAGATGTCTATCCCTGATACGGTTCTTTTCAATTCCATTGTCCATTGCATCGATTGTCAAATAATGACATTTTTTAAACTTCTTGCCGCTACCACAAGGACATGGATCATTTCTTCCCACATTGGCATAAGGATTTTCCCTCAATCGTAGTTCTTCTTCAAAAAGCTTGTTATACTCTTCATTACTGAAATCCCGGTCCAAATTGCCTCGAATATTCTCCCAGCCTTCTACTTCATACCATTTATGAAGCTCTTTTTCCAAAGAATAATCCTTGCGGACATATTCTTTGTCTTCTCTTCTGTACTCGAATGTAATGTCTACATAATCCGGATAATCCCCTGCAATGTAACCGTCTATCCATCCTTCATCAGACCACCGCCTGATTGCCGGCCAGTATTCATAAAAATGAGCCTTGACCATATTGAGACAGGCATTCGTAATGAGTACAGGATCAAGCTTTTCTTCCGGAAGATTATCAAGCTTGTGAACAACCTCAAAAACCTTGTCTTTCGTAATCTCCCCATCTATGTATTTCTGGAAAATGATATCCATGAAAATCGATCTGGAAAAAGAATACATTTCCGCATCAAACATAGCCTCAACAAGATTATCAAAATCGTCATCGTAAAACTGATACATAACAGCCGGAAGATTCTCTGTCAAAGCATCTCCAAGCCAGGCATCTGTATTCTCACCAATCAGATGAAGAATCTTCTGCACTTTCTTAAAAGCAGCCTTCTCCTTCCACTCCGCAAGAAAGAATATGCCAAAGAACGAATCTTCAATAAGCCTTTCATCCGATAAAGAAGGATCATCAATCATATCATCAATTCTTTTCAAAAAGAACGCCGTCGCTTCTTCCCTATTATCTCTGATAGTCTGTAAAGAGTTAGTCTTTATCTTTCTATCTACACCAAGTTCATAGATTGCGTTTAATAGTTCGTTGTTCAATTTTTTTATAACTCCTCCAAAAGTTTGTTATGTTTTCTTCTAAGAGCCAATTATGTTGAACAGCTTCTTAACACTACGCGGTACCAATGTTAACAAAGTATCTGTCACCAATGGTCATACACCACTAAGTGCTATGCATCTTCATTGGTAGATGCAAAAGAAACAATATCCCGAAATATCCGAATAGTCCTGCAAGAATCGAAACTAATATATCAATAATACTGTTTCCAAACATATTGTGAATCATTTTTTCTACATAAAACAATACAATTCCAGAAATAGCAACTTTAATCAAAAAAACTGTTTCAATATGTATCTTAATATACTTTTTCGAAACTATCCATTGAACAATCATGACGGTAAACTCACACATCACAGATGCAAATGCTGCTCCAATATAGCCATATCGTGGAATCATCAAAAAATTGCAACAAACATTAATGATCAGCCCCAAAATATTAGTATACAACAATGTTTTTTCTGCGTTGAAGCTAGTTAGTATCTGGACACCAAAAAGATTTCCCAATGGACAAATAAATACCAACGGAGCCAATATTTTCAATATTATGATGCTTCCCTCATACTCTTTTCCCCATAAAACAAGGGTAATATTATCAGAAATAGAGTATATTCCTATCATTGTCCCAAAACATAGAATAATAATTATTCTAATAATGCTACTTACATCTTTCTCATTATGTCCTTCTTTTCCTTTACTTAATCTTGGTAAAACAACTGATGTAAAAGAAAAGAAGACAACTGCCAACATTTTTACAAGCTTGACCGAATATGAATAACATGCCACAGAATAGTTGTCATTATAAATGCCAAGCATTGATATATCAATCTTAGAGTATAAATCCACCGCAATTACAGAAAAAAACATGTATAGTATTGGCTTGATATGCGGTTTAAAACTAATAACACCATTATATATTCCAACATCCTTCAACAGATAAACAATATTAAAAAATGAATTGCCTATAATACCAACACAATATAGAACAGCATATATATAATAATCATCACTATCATGAACGCATAATAATATAAGACAAAAACTAACTATTTTAACAATCAAGCTTCTTATTGCAATGTATTTATATTTTTCATTTCCAAAAAAATACCAATCTACACTGATTATATTTGCTACTATCAGTGATCCATAAATAAAGTATATTCTGGTATTCTCAACATGAAGCATGTTAATATACAGCCAAAATATCAACAATGAAACTAGCGTAGATATAGCACTAATAATTAGCAATTCATAAATCAGTTTTTTTGTGGCACATATATCATTTCTCCTTCTGGCTACTTCTCTGATTCCATAATTAGGGATGCCAAGCGCTGCCAAGGATACAAAGTATGATGTTCGGTTTAATGCTACTGCCAACGCACCGACTTTTTCAGCCCCCAAAGATCTGGAAATATATAATGAAATAATAAAAGGAAAAAAAACAGCCACACATTTATATATAAAATTGTATTTAATATTTTCCTTCATGAATTAATTACCGTAGAGAAAATCTATATATTTCTGTGCCAAATCCCATTCCACCCGGCATTATAATATATGCCAATAACCAGTGTACAATTAATCCCATACTTATAATTCTCTGCATAACATTCTTCCCAGTATTTACACTAACCACAACCACTTCAGGAAGAAGGCATAGATAAAGAACTATATAGAGATCAAAAAGCTCTGTGATTCTGTATGCTACACCTGACCTTATAAACAGAACTGAAAAGACATAAATAGTTCCTGCCAAAAAAGTATAATACTGAATTTTCTCCCACACCTTTTTATCCGCTTTTGTATGGCTTAACTTACATGTTAAAGTCACGGATATAAGTATCAATAATCTATATGCACCTTCAAATATCATAAAACTTGTAATGCCGGTTTTACGAAATTCAGTATATGTAATAAATTTATTATAAAATAAATCTCTTACCAGATTAATATTTAAAAGTACTCCGGCAAAAACTTTCCAAAAAGCAAAGAAAGAAAATAATACAACAAAAGATATGATAATTATATTTGGATAGTACTCACTAATATTTTTCAACCTAAAAAACAACTCTGCCAAATACATGATTGCAACATAAACAATAACCATAGGGTGGAATCCATAAGCGATAATAATGAGCAAGACAGCTAAAGGATATTTTTCATCTTTCGCCAAGTGTATTGCTACAAACATTAGTGCACATGCAATCGATTGTCGCATAATATTTAATGAATAGTTGAAAAAAAGAAGATGAAAATAAAAGATTGCTCTTTCAATAGATATTATTTCTCTATATCGGTTCAATGTTAAAACAATTGGGAAAACAATTAAAAATTCTATCAATCCAAGAAACACATGAATGTTCGGATATATTATGCCACTTATTTTGGCAAGTAAAGCAAAAGAAGGATATTTACTATGAAGGAATTCTCCCCCTTTTATTCCATAAATCCTGAAAAAATGTAATCCATAAACCTTTACATCTGTCCCTACTGTTACATCTCTTACCCCCGCTACTATAGATGGTATTGCAACCGCAATAAACAAGAAAATATAATACAAATATTTCCCTTTATTTTTCTTTTCATAATTGTATGCGAGCCTTATAAACAACGCAGATAGCAAAAAAGTTAGTAAATATACTATAACAGAATATAGCCTACTCATATTTGCTTATTTATCCTTTTTATTATCGTTTTACAAATATGTATTATTATAAGCCTAATTATATCAGCCGCCGCATAACGTGTATGTGCAACCACACAAGTAGTAGTAACAGTTCTGAAATTAGAATGCTTCTTTAAAACCCTGTATAATGTCAAATAAAAGTTAATAGTAATGCAACCATACGACAAATGCTCAGCATTCATCTTTAATACATAACACTTTCCCTGCCGTTCTTGAGCGCATAAGCATAAGTCAACACAATACAGGTCCCAAGCATCACAGGTTGCTTCGTCAAACCCCACATCATCAAAGTCTTCTTTCATAAATGAAAAGCAACACTCATCCAAAGAAGAAACTTCAGTCAATTCATTTACACCCCGGTAATGGTTTATATTCGATACTATCTTCCTGTTTTTCCCCATTATCTTGTCTAATAACGATGCTTTATCATCAAGCAAAGCCCCTGCTGCACCTATAACACTGTATGGTTCAACTTTATCAAGATATGAATCAATCCTCTCCAATTGCTGTTTATCTCGGAAAGCAAAATCTTGATGTACAAAAAGCACTTTGTTATATTTCGCCAAAGCCAAAGCACCATTATATGCTTTGGCAGCAGACATATATTTATTGTTTCTATTATCAATAGCAATTATCTCATAGTCCTTAAAACTCTGAAGAGATAATGAAGCTAGTAATACATCATGATAAATTGAATAATCATTAAAACAACAAATAACAGAAATCATCCGATATCATACTATGGCAATATATCTTTATAATGATTATATAGCCAATCCTCCATGCAGTAATACTGTTTTACTCTATCATAGTTATCTAATAATGCTTTTTCCCGTTTTTTATAATCTGCTTCTGAACACATCTCTATTATCTCATCCAAATCTCCGATCCTGTCAGGTGATATCGTGATTATTCCATCCATATTGAAATAATCACCAATTCTTGGTGATCCAATATAGATTGGAACTGTCAGAGTTGCAAAACAATTACATATGCGTTCAGTTATCCAGTATGGCTCTATGCTGTTTTCAACCACAATACTATATCTATATTCCTGTAATGTATCATTTATTTTTACGAACTTGTCTCCGGAAAATGTTCCAAAACAATCAACTTTATTATTTTTTTCATACTTTTTTGCCAATTGATATCTAAGCTCATGTAGCGGACACATTCTCTTATTAGACGAAACAATTGATACGTTTTTGGTTTTACCTAAGTAATCATCTATATTATAAGTTCCGCCTCCAAATTCTGTTCCGATATACACCCCACCATATATGATTGGTTTAGCATTTGGCAATTCATTCAACAACCTGTCTGAAGAAGTAAAAATTACTTCATATTCCGAAAAGCGCTTTACATCTTTTAATATAGTTTTATACTTTTGAGGTTGTAAAGATTCGGGCTCATAAACTATCCCATACTTCTTTATAGGTTTTCCTATTTGAGAAAATAACATATCATCCGTATAGAAATGATATTTAAGGTTACTCCTGTATTTATCCCAGAATATGTATCGCGGATATCTTCCAATGGTCGCGCTATACTCAAATCTAAAGCAAGCATCTCTAAGAAAATAGTTTTTCATTTTCTCGCCATATTGATTATAAATAGATGCAGCTTCTGATATACGCGGTGGCAGATAACCATACATTTGAATTTGCTTTAACTTTGTACTTAAACTACTGGGGAGAACCCGCTTTATTCTGTTATTGATATATCGAATATTCATCTTAATCACTCAACGCCATCTTTAAAAAACTATGGGAGTCCTTTTTCATCGTTTCAATGATAGGATCTACTAAGTTGTAATCAATATTTCGTTTCATTGATTCCTCTAATTCTTTTTCAGTTCTTATAATAATCCAATCAATCCCCAAGCATTCAAGTAGTGAATACAATCTTGTATTTGTCGAATATTTGGTATTCTTATGTCTGGGAATGATACGCACTTCCTTATGCTCAATCAAAGCAAATGCCAAGCAATGAAAAGAATCCGTAATAATTATCTTAGCTTCACGTATATTATTTACAAAATTCTCCGGCGACATCCCTACTTCACCCATGTCATATATCCGATTCTCAATTGGTACATATGTGTCTGCATGACAAATCGCTTTTATGGGTAAAGCCTGACGTTCTGCAAAGCTTTTTACCAATAGCCTTCTTTTTTTGTCACCACTCAAAAAATACACGAAAAAAAACTCTGATTCAGTTCTTTTATATGGTATATAAGTATTCCATTTTTCTCTTGTAAGAAGAAATACAGGATCTAACACCAATTCAATTTTTTTATTTGTTATATCCCCAAGCAATTTCTGCGCGCTCTTTTCTCTTACAGAAACATAATTAATACTTTCAATCATTTGCTTGTATTTATTCAAATATCTGTCTTTAATTACAGATACTCCTATACTAGGGGCATATGTTATTTTTTTAATACTATGCTCCCATGCGAAGTTCAAAGTATAAATATCAGTCATAACATTAGACGGCAACCATACTTGATCGCTTCCCAATACAACTGCATAATAATTATCAAGTATGTCTCTCAGTTGATCATATTCACTTATAGGCTTAGTAAAAACAAGTTCTCCATTAACAAATCTTTGAATTTCTTTTTTTCTTTTCTTATACCCACTATTATAAGACTTATCAATACTCTGAAATATTTTTGCTACGGCAATCCTTGATCGGCTTCCAATCAGAAAAACAAATTCTAAATTTTTTAAGCAATACATCAACTTTCTTATTTGGTTCTTTTTCCATAGATTATCTAAATTAATGGTATGAACCTCAAAGTCATACTCCTCCAGTGCCTTCACCGTAGCAAACGTCTGAAGTGCCGATCCATAATTGATAGTTTTATATCCTACTAATAGAAGTATTTTTTTCATATTTTCTTATAATCTCAATTGGTTTAATATAGCAATACATTGCGCCCATTATAGGGAGCACTAATCTTTTTGGCAGTAAACAAATAACCTGTTCCACAACCTTCCTTACACTTTGTTTTGACAAAAAGTTTCTATGATACTCTTTGTACTTTTTCAAGCAACATTCGCATCGTATCCACTCATCATGGAACAAATGCCTTCTTTTCTTATAGACCTGCCATGGTCTATTATACAAAAAGTTATTTGTATAATGTACAATGACTGGTTTCTCACGACACATTATGTATTCATCCGCTTCATACATAATGCTTGATTTCCTATATGTTTTTAACTCCTTATATGAAAAACAGCCATTAAGAGTAGTAACATTATATTCAGCTCCCAATCTACAAATATCTCCTTTAAGGACTGAATTAATTGTCCCTTCATCCGGATACTCCAAACATTGGATATTATCTTTTAAATATCTAAAACATGATTCTTCATACCCTTTTTTTCTCCACATATCAACATCTACAATCAGCACACCCGAATTATAATATTCGTCTTTAGCACTCAATCCAAGCACTTGTTTATGGCTATTGGGCATACATTCTAAAACCGCGCCACATGTCATGCCTCGTAAATCTTTTTCCCATAATGTGCTTAAATCTCCCATTATTATCGTATCTGTATCTAAATATATACATCTATGTATATTTAGTTCTCCTAACAGACTCGGAAAAAAGAGTCTTGAAAAAATATTATCCGGCCACTGCCCCTTGGATTTTTCTTTGATTGTTTGAGGTATCTCTTTCTTCTCTACGTACTCTACCCTTAACCCATATTGACAAACTATTTTATCTATCAGTGATTTATTATTGTCACTTATATCATCATCAATAATGATAATTCTCAATTCATGCTGATTATTTTTTTCTAAAAGAGAATATAAAGAAACGCAAAGCAAGAAACACCCTTTATCATCAGAAATATAAACTATATTCATAATCTTCCCTTTATATAACTTTTTATGACGTTATATTTTTTTCGAACAGCAGAATATATTCCCAATCTATATAGAATTATTCTAAGAATTCGTAAAATGTGGCACCTCAGATTAATAGGAAAAAATATATCAAATGCATCTTTACCATCATTTTCTGAAGAAAGTTTCATAAAATCATTCCTTAATGCACCCTGTTTAACAGACTTCGTCATTTCTTTAGATGAGTTTACTAAGTCAACCGGATTTTTTTCTATAAATATAAGCTGATCAGCTATACAATCGAAGATTTCCTGGGCTAACTCAGTTCTCAACACCACTTTAGATACTCCCAAATCATCATCAATAACTGACTTGTCAGGTAAATCAAAGCAATCCCACATAGTAAAATCACTAACTCTATCTTCCCCTTTAAACATGCATGAATAGCAAGATGGTCGAATGCAATTGTTAGAAAAGTATGCTCTCAACATAGGGTCGTACTCAGTCCCTGCACAATAATCATTTCCATTATTGTAATTAAGCTTTAATTGTCCATAATGATACCCTTTAGCCTTATCCCTAAAATAAACGCTTTTTATAGCGCTCTTATTCATCTTTTCAAGATAGTTATTCCACACCAAAGGAGATGCAACACCATGACAAACAAAGTCTACTAACAATAAATTGTCAGGTTTCTTTCCCAAATACAAAGCCAAAGCCGAATTTTGACACGGAGTTCCGCTAAAGCAAACTAATGTACCTTTGCTCAGTTTTTCGCTGATTTCCTGAAAAACAAAGTTCATATTGCTTTGAACGTACTTGCTCTTCCTCAAACGCTCAACTCCATTAATCGAATCAACTCCTATATGAAAGACTTCAAAATTTTCATTGAACGCTGCGCCATATACTACGCCATTTTCACTTATGACATATTTCGCTATTGCAGAAAAAAAACCACCGGAAGTGCTTTTAAATAAAACATCTCTATCCCTATTTTGGACAATATACGCCTTTTTTATTGTAAAAATACTATTCTTATCAACATTTAATACAGGACACTTATCTATACAATTATTACACCCTACACATTTTTCAAAATCAATATGTGGGTACGGAAAACCTTCACCATCAGGCTTCATCTCGATGCAATTATTTTTGCAAGCATTTGCACAAGCACCACAGCCTGTGCAGCAGTTCTTTTCTGCTAATTTCATGACTAATTGATTCCCTGTTTCCGGCTCTGTAAAATGTACTCTTATCTTTCCATAAACAAAACAATGGAGCATACGGGACTCGAACCCGTGACCTCCACACTGCCAGTGTGGCGCGCTCCCAGCTGCGCTAATGCCCCATAATTAATTACTTCTAAAAAGCAATAATATAATAATCTATAATATTATTATAATCTATATATAGTTATTTGTCATAGAAAAAAGCGTAGATCCCTACAAAATCTACGCTTCCAATATCAAAAAACAGAATCAACTGATTGCATCAGTATATTGTTGCCAATATCTTAAAATATAATCATCATCAACTTCTCCTGCAATCCACCTTTTTATCTCGTTTTCTTCTTCGATAAGCTCTTTTTCTCTTCTAATGTTTTTGGGATCTTCGCAAGTCAAAGTAATCAGTTCATGAATCTTGTTCACATAAGAGGCTGTGTGGTCTTCTTTTGAAACACCACTTGCAAAATTGTTTCTAGCCCTTACCAGACGTTTCACTTCCCCATGAACATTTGAAAGTTGTTCCTTTATTCCTAATTTATTCCAATTCTCACTCGTCATTTTTGCCTCATTTTATCCATTTTTTCAAAATATCAAAAAGTTCATCAATAGTTGCCTGATCCGTTAGTTCTCTACCTCTTCCGATTCCCAGTTCTTTGTTCCTATCGATATTTGGATGAGATTCCCAGATTACTTCGAGCGGGTCTTTCATAATATTTCCGCCGTAAATATCTTTATTATCTGAGCCCGCATCATAAAGTTCATATTCAAGATCAATATGCATATCCGCATCAATCGCTACAATCTGCCTCTTCCTATCGATGCAAAACTTAACCATGTCGTCATAGTAGTGGTTATGATTTTCCCATATATCTTCAATATCAGTTGGTCTATCGATTATCATACTTATTACTCCTTAGTTCAATTATTCATTACTAAATAATTACTGATTGCTCCATTTTATAGCTAAGAATCATTCACTTCACCTTCCTGTTCCCAGCCAATACCTCGCGATAGTCTTCGAGATTCTTGCGAAGGAGCGTTGGTATGTCGAGCTCGTAGGGACACTTTGAAAGGCACATGCCGCAACCGATGCAGTCTTCTATCTTGTTCATTTCAGACTGCCAGTAGTCGGAAAGCCAGCCATCGCTTGGCGCGCGACGGAGCATCAATGTCATGCGGTTGCACTGGTTTATCTGGATGCCTACTGTGCATGGCATACAGTAGCCGCAGCCGCGGCAGAAGTCGCCGCCGAGGTCATGTTTTTCTTTTTCTATGAAGGCGATGATTTCATCGTCCATAGATGGTGTGTTATCCATGTAGGAAAGCCATTCATCAAGTTCGGATTCTCGTTGGATTCCCCAGATAGGAACTGTGCCATCGAACTGGCTTACGAATGCCATGGCAGCTTTGGAATTGGTTATGAGTCCGCCCGCAAGGCCTTTCATACAGATGAAGCCTACGTTTTCTCTGTTGCAGGTGCGAATGAGATCTATCTCTTTATCGGTTGCGAGATAGCTAAGAGGATACTGGACTGTCTCGTAAAGGCCTGAAGTCGCTAATTCCATTGCTACGCCGAGCTTGTGGGCTGTTCCGCCAATATGCTTAATCTTGCCCTGAGCCTTAGCTTCGAGCATGCACTCGTACATGCCTGTGCCATCATCTGGCTTCCAGCACTGGCCCATCAGGTGGAACTGATAGATATCGATGTAATCTGTCTTGAGGGTTGCAAGAGATGTCTCGAGGTGTTTCCAAAATTCCTCCGGGGTTTTGGCTGCTGTCTTGGTTGCTATAACAATCTCATCTCTTTTTACATAACCATCTCCAAAGGCTGCGCCGAGCTTTTCCTCACTGTCGCTATATGCTCTTGCGGTATCGAAGAATCTGATCCCGCCATCATATGCTTTACGCAGGATCTTCACAGATTCTTCAAGAGAATCTCTCTGTATTGGAAGTGCACCGAATCCATTCTGTGGCACTGTTATTCCTGTTCGTCCTAAAACTACATTTTTCATGAAGAATCTCCATTTTCGGTCACATCAAATGACCTATAAAACATAAATCCAACGCTTTATCCAATTCTCCCGCACTCGTACTCTTCAATACTCTTTCCAAGAAGTTCAACAATCCTGAGCTCGTCAACTGCATCACAGAGTGCATTATGTGTTTCTGAATATCTGCCATCTCCAGTAAGAAGATGAGTGATGGGTTCTACGCCGTAATCGGTCTTGAGTCTTCCAGTCTTGCAGCATGGAAGATGATCCGGGATTGCACTGTTATACTGCTTGTAGGCTGCGAGGCGCATTATGTCGTACCACTCGTAATCCTGGAGTTCCAACAAATGACTATAGTCAAACTTTGCATTGTAGGCGAGAATCTTCCTTATTCCCTGCTCATCAAGGTACTGACGTATCTCCTGTATTATCTGTTTCCTGCTGCCCGTTATTTCTATGAGATTACGCATGTGCAGGGCGCTGCTGAAATATCCACCGATGTAACACTCCGGAGTTAATATGTAGTACTTCTTATCAATGCACTTAAAATCCATTGTGTTCGCTATTGCGATTCCCACTGACATTACTTCATTGTGCCAGTTGGTTTCTGTATCTATGACAGCAATTATTGTTCTGTCATTTACAATAGGTACGTTCTTTTGGTTAGCATTGATATTGTCATCTATTGAAGTGATTCTTGACTTATTATCACCAATATTGTTTTCGGAACTTATTGGAGCTTTTGGTTTTACAGCAGACTTTGTTGAAGGTTGCACTACCTTTGAACTCCCTTGATTCTTTATCATATTAAGGAAATCGAGTGAACTGTTACTCATATATATGTCCAATCCGCGTAATTATTTACCCCTATTATAATCGTTAGAGATTGTTTTGTCACAGCTCACTAATACATATCTGCAGCTTTCCGTCATAAATATAGACAGGAACACTCTCCGTAAAGTCATACACATGTGCCATCAAGGTCTCACCCTCGACGTAGGTTATCACTTTTTCTTTTAACGGATCGATGATCCAGTATTCACGAACGCCTGTTGCCATGTATTTGTGCATCTTACGGTTGTAGTCATAGCTTCTGGTAGAAGGAGATATTACTTCAATTACCCAGTCAGGGGCACCTATAATTCCTTTTTGGCCAAGTTTACTCTGGTCACATAGAACGACAATGTCGGGAATGACAAGGGTGTAGTCATCCTCGTCAAGGAAGACATTAATGCCGACATTGAACATCTTACATTTGCCTTTATTATTATCAATGAACGCATCTATAAATTTACCAAGTTTCTGCACTATAATTTGGTGATTCATATCAGGCATCTCATTGATGATAAGTCGACCATCCATAAGTTCAATCCATCGACTCTCGCCCAGCTGGGCACATATTTCTTCATTCACTCTACTATCATGAAAGAGTTCTGTATCTAATGCATTATTCTGAGTAGTTCGTGGCATAGCATATGGGAGAGGCGCATTATCGAGATTATGTGCCTTACGATACTGACGTTCAAATCTGATCTGATCAACACTCTCCTCCGGATGTTCATGAATATATGCCATCAGCTCCTCTACATAGGCGTGGACCCTTGCAAGCATCTCCTCATGGGCAAGTGCTTTGTCCAGTTTTTCTATTGTTACATATGAGGGATTCCTGGTCTCACCGGTCATTATCTTGCTGACAGTGCCTATGGGAAGTTCAGCTATAAATGCCAGCTGCGCAGTGGTCAGTTTAAGTGCCTTCTTGCGTTCCTTAAGTTCTTTTACATCCATAAACAAAGCCCTCCTCACCATTATTATATGGTCAGCAGGGCTCATAGTCAATTTATTTTACCCGCGCACGGGTAAAACATCCATTTATTGTATTTAAATCTCTATTACATCATTTTTAACAGTATCAGTGCGACAGCCCCTTTTTGTTTTTTATCAATAATTTTCAGCCTTAAGCTGGAAATAGTCTCTGGGATGATTGCAAACAGGGCAAAACTCCGGTGCCTCCTTGCCAATTACGATGTGGCCACAGTTGCTGCACTGCCATACGCAGTCACCGTCTCTGGAAAAGACAAGCTTATCCTCCACATTCTTTAGGAGTTTTCTGTATCTTTCCTCATGCTCTTTTTCTATGGCAGCGACGCCCTCGAAGAGCTCGGCGATTTCATCAAATCCCTCTTCTCTTGCTTTTTTGGCAAAAGAGGGGTACATTTCTTTCCACTCGTAACTTTCGCCCTCAGCCGCTTCCTTAAGGCAGTCAACTGTACTGCCGATGCCGGTCAGGATTTTGTACCATATCTCAGCATGCTCCTTTTCATTGGCAGCTGTCTCGGCAAAGATATTCGAAATCTGAACGTAGCCTTCTTTCTTGGCCTTTGATGCAAAAAATGTATATTTGTTTCTTGCCTCGGACTCACCCGCAAACGCAGCCTGCAGGTTCTTCTCTGTTTCCGTTCCCTTAAGATCTTCTGCTCTACATCTCCATTTGTTTTCTGCCATAGTAAAACCTCCTGTCTGTTATATTGTTTAGTGTTAGTTGGTCATTTGTATTCATTTTTTTAGTCCCACCATAATTCCATGTTCTATTTAATGCCCGAAGGTGTTACTGGTAGCCGCAGCAGCTTTTGCCGATATGGTATTTGTCGCTGCATACAGTGAGCCGGTGGGCGCTACAGGGCTCATCAGGACTTTACCGGTGCCTCGGTAGACATTCACAAGTCCCTCACCGCTGACAGCAGATCCGATAAGTGTCTTGGTGGATCTTTCAACAGTAAACTCAAGATTTGAAGACCAGCAAACAGCCAGGTTTCCGTCGATCTTGAGGGTATCGTTATCAAGTTCAACTTCAATAAGCTCACTATAAGGAACATTACTTTCAAGTGCAGCTATGCCGGTTCCGGACAAACTGAGGTTAAAAAAGCCTTCTCCGCCCAGCGCTGCGGAAGACAGATTCTTTCTGGATACAACACTGTTTTTAACAGTGCCGGAGCAAGCATAGAACATTCCGTCTTCTATGGTAATTCCGCTTCCCCAGGAAGCAACGTCAACAAGGACAATAAACTTATATGTGGGCTCCAGAACAAGAAGACCGTTACCAACATACTCAGGCTTAACAGCGGATTCTTTTGTAACAGCGCCTTTTACCATCTTTCCGAACAGATCGCCGACGCCCTTGATACCGGTAGTAGCCTGGATATTTCCGGCCATCCACTGCATGGCACCTGCCTGCACGACAGCGGAGTTATTGCCGTCAAGTTCAATGACTACCTGCCTTCTGTGAACTCCCATTTTACTCATAAAGTACTCAGTTGTCGCATTTGAAGGAGAAACACTTGAATCCTGCATGTATTCAAGAACGTGAAAATTACCCATATTACTCACAAATTTTCTGCCTTCATTTTCAATATTTCTGATATTCATTATGATCTCCTTTCCATAAAACAATAATCCTTATTCAATCTTAGCAAAATAAGCATCCTTCTTCCAGTGGATATCTGGTCCATTATAATTCTTTGCCACCCGGTATCATATAAGCAGTCAGAAATGTGCAGTTCCTGGACGAGCAAGATGATTTTCAAAACGAAGGATTGAAGATAGACCGATTGTCCTGAACAACGCTGAAATGAGGGCTATCTTCAATACTTAGTTTTAGAAAATCACTGCGCAGACGGCAACAAGCATTTCTGACTGCTTATATGAATCCAGGTGGCAAAGAATTGTAAATACCCTTTTTGTTTATATTTGAACATTGATTGTTTTTAGTTATTTTATACTTTCTTAATCGTTTTCGTAAATTTTTGGTCTATACTATATCTAGTGTTTGAATTTTAAATTCAACTAAAAGGGGAAATAACTGAAATAAAAAAACGCAAGATAAAGGGGAGAAACTTATGAACAATAAAAGTAAAATCCGTAAACTAATTTATATATCAGACACAGCACTTGCCACCATCATCATGGGGCTCACCATGATAATACTGGGAGGTGCTATGTCAATAAGCGCTGTGTCGATGCTTGATCTGTACCGTCCCGATGATTCTTTTTCAAAGATGATCCTTGTAACACTTATGAGCGGCATTTCATTTTTCATAAGTGGAAGCATCATAGACATGTTCTGCATCCTGCTCACCACCCTTAACATGTCTGAGAAAAAACTCAAGATGCTGTTTTATACCGCAGTTACATCCATTGCCTTTAATGCAGTTCAGCTGCTTGTAGTTATTATCATCAGAGCTGCATTCACGGAATACGCCATCGCACTTTCAGCTCTTGCCATATCGGGAGCAGTTCTTATACTCATAAGGCACCTGCGTATCAGCGAAAAGAGAACCGACGAAGCCAAGTACGCAGAAGAAAATATCAGCCTGAAAAAAGTAAGTTGAGCAACTAAAAAACAGTCCACCGGAATGAATTCCAATCCGATGAGACTGTTTTTTTCAGGTCCATTTGCTGAGATTATCTCTTTCGATTATTGCCATCAAAAGATTATCCTCGCTCAGCTTATTGGTAGGATCAACGTAGGTCCAGTTACCGCCTCTTTTCTTTATGGCAGCAACGTTCATGTTGTATTTTTTACGAAGATTAAGCTCTATAAGATCCTTGCCGATCCAGGCTTTCTTGGGCGCAAGCTCAATCATGCACAGGTTTTGGTCGATCTCAAAATAGTCGCGAATATACTGAGAAGCAAGGATTCTCGCGGACCGAACTCCGCCTTCTTCCTCGGGGCATATTATCTTGTCCGCTCCCACTCTCTCCAAAATATTTTTCATTCTGTTGGTGGAAGACTTTGCGATCACTACCGGCACACCCAGTTCTTTTGCAATGGAAACACACAGAATACTTGCGGCAAGGCTGCCACCCATGCAGGTAATTACAATATCCATATTTTGGAGTCCCAGTGCCGCAACTTCGTCTTCCTCGTCCAGGTTTGCGCATATAGCCGAAGTCACCTTTGGCGACATTTCTTTTATTATCTTTTCGTCCCGGTCAACCACAAGGACATCTTCACCAAGACCATACAGGCTTTCCGCCAGACTGCGTCCGTATTTGCCAAGTCCCAATATTGCAATTGTCTTTTTTACCATAGTATTCCTCCCCCTTTTACACCGCTACTGTACATTCTCATGCAGCTTGATATGTAATTATCCCACATAAAATACACCCTCGGAGTACTTTATGATATTCGTATCCGTTTTACTTCTGGAGAAAAATGCCACCAGGGAGATCGGTCCGATTCTTCCCAGGAACATGGCAACAATTATCACAATCCTGCCCGCAGTACCCAGAGATGATGTGAGCCCTCTGGAAAGTCCCACTGTTCCGCAGGCGCTGACCACTTCATAAAGAGCATCTTCCATGGGAACAGGATTAACCATTAAAAGAATAATCGTAAGTACAAACACTGCCGTCATCCCCACAAACGCCACAGCAGAGGCTTTTCTCATTGATTCCTCCGAAACCCTGCGGTGGAATATAATTTTTTCATCCTGGTGTCTTACATAAGTCCTGACATTCATTATCAAAAGAAACATGGTAACCGTCTTGATTCCGCCTGCAGTTCCCACCGGAGATCCGCCAATAAACATAAGAATATAG
>JAEEGL017280396.1_pt1 | contig 32915 bp, 28 predicted proteins | sample 9134231 | NCBI WGS metagenome assembly JAEEGL01 (sample SAMN16246548, study PRJNA631951) | gut metagenome | biome: gut microbiome; feature: rumen; material: fiber-attached | host: Bos | place: Iran: Karaj | collected 2018-10
CCTTGCGGCTCCGGCTGTCGTCGTCCACGGCGGAGATGATGTCGACCGCTTCCGGCACGTCGTTAAAGCTGATGACCTCCACGGGATCGCTGGGCAGCGCGGCCTTGACCCGCTCGCCCTTGTCGTTCACCATGGCCCTGACGCGTCCGTAGGACATACCCGCGACGATGGTGTCGCCCACCTTCAGAGTGCCGTTCTTGATGAGCACGGTGGCCACGGGGCCGCGGCCCTTGTCCAGGCGCGCCTCAATGATGATGCCCCTGGCCTTGCGGTCGGGATTGGCGCGGTAGTCCTGAACTTCCGCCACCAGCAGCACCATTTCAAGCAGCTGGTCTATGCCCTGGCCGGTCTTGGCGGAAACGGGTACCATTATGGTATCGCCGCCCCACTCCTCGCACAGCAGGTCGTACTTGGTCAGTTCCTGGCGGATGCGTTCCACGTCCGCGGTGGGTTTGTCGATCTTGTTTATGGCGACGATGGTCTGCACTCCGGCAGCCTTGGCGTGGTTGATGGCCTCTATGGTCTGGGGCATGACGCCGTCGTCCGCCGCTACGACCAATATGGCGATATCGGTAGCCTGGGCGCCCCTGGCTCGCATGGCGGTGAACGCCTCGTGGCCGGGAGTATCCAGGAAGGTGATCTTTTTGCCGTTGAGTTCCACGGTGTAAGCGCCGATGTGCTGGGTTATGCCGCCCGCTTCGCCCGCGGTGACGCGGGTGTTGCGGATGTAGTCCAGCAGGCTGGTCTTGCCGTGGTCGACGTGGCCCATGACCGTGACGACCGGAGGCCTGGGCAGCAGCTTGTCGTCGCTGTCCTCCACCTCTTCGGCTTCCAGAGCACTTTCGGCGGTCTCTGCGGGTTTGTATTCCAGCTCGATGCCGTAATCGGAGCAGATGAGCTGAGCGGTGTCGTAATCTATCTCGTTGTTGATGGTGGCCATGATGCCCAGCATCAGCAGCTTTTTGATAAGCTCGTTTACAGTCTTGCCGATCTTTTCGGACAGGTCCTTGACCGTGATGAGCTCGGTGGTCATCACCGCGCGGTCGATCTTTACGGGTTCCGGACGGGGCGCCGCGGCCTGCACCTGCTTGCGCTTGCGCCTTACGCCGCGCTCAAACTCGTCGTCCATGTTCATCTGGGGCGCGGCCTGGCGGCTCACCTGCCGCTTGTTCTTGGCGGGAGAGCGCTCCGGATCGTTCTGGCGCACGTACTGGTTTTTCTTGGGATCGTAATTGCTGACCCTTTCCTTCTCTACGGGAGGCAGTATCTCCGCGGCGGAAGGCTTCCTCTGGCCGAAACCGCCGGGACGCTGGGTATTGGCGCCGGTCTGCGGGCGGTTGAAGCCGGGGCGCTGCATGGACTGCTGTCCGCCCTGACCGGGAGCGGCAGGCCTGCCGTAGGGCCTGGTGAGCCCGGCAGGCTGGCCCTGCTGGGGACGGGGCGGATACGGAGCCCTGACGCCGGGCTGGCCCTGCTGGGGACGTGTGCCCTGTCCGTAAGGCGGGCGCTGGCCCTGAGCGGCGGGATTGGCGTTATACGCGGGGCGCGGCGGGCGCACCTGACCTTCCGCGGGCCTCTGGAAGCGCTCTGCGGGCACGTCCTGAGGCTTGGCGGCGGGCTGGGGACGGATAGGCTCCGGACGGGCAGGCCTTACTTCCGGTTCGGGCTCGGCCGCGGGTTCCTCGCTGGGCGCGTTTTTCGCCGCGTTTATAGCGTTGACCGCCGCGTCGAACCTGTCCTTGAGTTCCCTGCGGTTCTGCTCCTCCTGTTCGGCGCGCTTCGCCCTCAACAGCTCGTCGTTCCGGGCGCGCAGCGAACCCATCAGCCCTCTGAGCTGCTCCCTTGACGTATTTAACTGTTTGATAAGCTCCTGTGCGCCTAAGCTCACGTCTTTGGCTGTAACTTTCGCCATTATTCAGACTGTACCCCCCGTGTGTTACTCTTCGTTCAATAACTGATATATCCTGCGCCCGAAACCTTCGTCGGTGACCAGGGCGCACATCCTGAAATCCCCCAGGCTGTCGGAGAGTTCCCCCGCCTTTAGCCTGAAATAGGTGATGCCGTGTTTTTCAGCCAGCGGTACCAGCTGTTTTTCCGTTTCCGGGCTTATCTCCCCGTCAAGCAGCAGCAGGCTGCCCTCTCCGGCCTTTAATGAAGCCTCCACCTGGGAAAACCCGCTCGTCAGGGCTCTGGCGCGCCGGGCAAGCCCCAGCATGCCCAGACCCCTCTGGTACGCCGTCACTCCGCTGCGTCCTTTATGAGCTGGGCGAACTCGGCTTCCAGGCTGTCGTAGACTTCGGCAGATATCGGGCTTTCCAGCTTGCGCTCCAGCCCGCGGCTCTTGCGGGCCTTTTTGAGGCATTCGCTGTCCAGGCACACGTACGCGCCCCGGCCCGGCTTTTTGCCCTTGAGGTCTATGGAGATCTCGCCCTCCGGTGAGCGCACTATGCGGCGCAGCTCCTTTTTGGGCTTCATCTCATGGCAGCCCACGCACATGCGCATGGGTATCTTCTTAGTTGCCGGCATTCTCGTCCTCTTCGTAGGTGTCCGGCTGGGACTGGCTTATCGCCTCGGCTTCCTGCTGTGCCTGAGACTGGCTCTTGATGTCTATCTTCCAGCCGGTCAGTTTGGCGGCCAGACGCACGTTCTGCCCTTCCTTGCCGATAGCCAGTGAAAGCTGGTTGTCCGGCACGGTGACGTACGCGATCTTCTCCTTGCCGGGGATGTAAACGTCGTTCACACGGGCGGGAGACAGCGCCGCGGCGATGTATTCCTGCGGGTCGCTGGACCACTTGATTATATCGATCTTTTCGGTCTTGAGCTCGTTGGTGACATTCTCCACCCTCATGCCCCTGGGGCCTACGCAGGCGCCCACGGGATCGATGTCACGGTTCGCGCTGAACACCGCCATCTTGGTGCGGCTGCCCGCCTCGCGGGCGATGGACTTGATCAGCACCTCGCCGCTGCGGATCTCGGGCACCTCTACCTCGAACAGGCGCTTTACCAGACCCGTGTGGGTGCGGCTCACCATTACCTGGGGGCCCTTGGCGCTCTTGTTCACTTCAAGCACGTACACCTTAAGGCGGTCGCCCACGCGCACGGTCTCGCCGGGCATGAGCTGGTTGAGCTCCAGCACGCCTTCGGTGCGGCCCAGTTCCACGAACGCCCGGTCGGGTTCGATTATCTTTACGATAGCGGTCAGGATCTCGTTTTCCTTCTCGGAATACTCCTCGTACACCGCGCCCCTCTCGGCTTCCCTGATGGACTGCACGATGACCTGCTTGGCGGACTGGGCGGCGATGCGGCCAAAGGATTCTATATTGGCGGGCACCTCGATGAGGTCGCCCAGGTCGTAGTCGGTAAGCTCGGGGAACTTGCTCCTGACTTCCTCGATGGAGATCTCCACCGCGGGCTCGGTCACTTCGCTGACTATGGTCTTGCGGGCGAACACCTCGATGTTGCCGGTAGTGCGGTTGACCGTGGCGGTGACGTTGTCCTGTTTGCCGTATTCCTTTTTATAGGCGCTCACCATGGCGGCCTCGATCTTGGTGAAGAGCACTTCGCGGCTGATGTTCTTCGCCTTGCACAGCTCGTCTATCGCGAGTATAAGCTCGGAAGTTTCACTTACAGGCTGGGTTTTGGATTTCTTAGCCATTTTTTCCTCCAATTAAACTAGATCCGGACTGTTTTCCAGTTCTTTTTCCACGTCGATGTAGGGACGGATAAGCGCGACTTTCTTGAGTTCAAAGCTCCTGACCGAGCCGGCGCAGTCGATCTGAACGCTGTTTTCATCGTACGCGGTCAGCACTCCCACGAACTGCTTTATGCCGTCCACGGGCGCGAAGAGCTTGACCTCCACCTCGGCGCCCAGCGCCTTTTCAAAGTCCCTGGGCTTCCTGAGCGGCCTGTCCGCCCCCGGGGAGGAGACCTCCATATAGTCGTAATCGATGGCGTCCGTCAGCGGGCGCACGCGCTTATGGAAGGCCTCGATATCGTCGATGTTTATTCCGCCTTCCTTGTCCATATAGATACGCAAACATCTGCCGGAGGGTTCCTTAACAAGCTCCAAGTCCACGAACTCGAGCCCTGTTTCCTCCGCCAGCTTCACGCAGGCAGCTTCAAGCGTTGCCAGACTGCTTGGTTTATTTGGCAAATTTTCCTCCCTGAGCGGGGTCCAAACTTGAGCCGCGCCCCGAAGGCGCGGCCAGGCTGTCAAGACAGCACACTGTTTATTATACCACTGCAGGCGTTCCAATGCAAGCTGTAAGGCGCCAAAAGCCACCGGTTCTGATTAATCTTTGGTAAATAATGGCTCCATGCGACGTTTTATGCGCAAAGAGCGCCTGCGGCGTATACCGAAAAAACTCTCTTTCCCTATTGATAACCGCCCTGTATTATGGTAGACTACAACTCAACTCGGTATCTTTCCGGCGCCGCGCCGCCGCTTTTATCCGCCTTATGGGCATGGTACGGTTATGATCACACGTGACAGAGCGTTTTATAAGACATATTTCAGCCTTCTGCTGTTTGTGGCGGCGCAGAATCTGCTGTCCTATTCCGTGTCGCTGCTGGACAACGTCATGCTGGCGCGCTACTCCTCCGACGCGCTCAACGGCGCCGCTCTGGCAAACCAGATACAGTTTCTGCTGCAGATGGTGGTCACCGCCGCGGGCGAAGGCGTGGCGGTCATTTCCAGTCAGTACTGGGGCGCGAAAAAGCTGCGGCCGATATATCCCGTGTTTTCGGCGGGCCTGTGCACATCCCTGACCCTCGGCCTTTTGTTCTTCACCGCCGTAAGCGCGTTCCCCGGCGGCATTCTGCGCCTGCTGTCCGAAGAAACGCAGATCGTGGACGCCGGCTGTGACTACCTTAAGATAATCCGCTTCACCTACCCGGTATGGTGTTTTTCCACCGTGCTGCTCGCCACGCAAAGAAGCGTGGAAAACGCCAGGATCGGCTTTATCGTGATGCTCCTATCCCTGTTTTTGAACCTGCTGCTGAATTACTGCCTGATCTTCGGCCGGCTGGGCATGCCCGAGATGGGCATCCGCGGCGCTGCCGTAGCCACGCTCATCGCCCGCTGCTTCGAACTGTCCGTCGCCCTGATCTACAGCCTGAAAATAGACAAAAAGCTGCGGCTGACACCCAAAAACGCCCTCAGGTTCGACAGGGGGCTGTGGAAGGACTACTTCCGCCACGCCACGCCCATAATGCTGGGCGGGGCCAGCTGGGGCATCGCCATGTTCATACAGACCTCCATCGTGGGCCACATGGGCGGCGACGTGATAAGCGCCAACTCCCTCGCGCTCAGCCTGTTCGCGGTAATAAGCGTGTTCGCCTACGGCGGCGGCAGCGCGGCAGGCGTCATGACCGGCAAGATAGTGGGTTCCGGAGACCTGAGCCGCCTTAAGGAATACGTTACCACCATGCAGCTGCTGTTTCTGGCCACCGGCATAGTCACGGGCCTTATGATACTGTGCGTGAGGGGCCCCGTTATCCGCCTGTACAGCCTGGACAGCGAGGACGCGGTCAGGTACGCCGGACAGTTCGTGTTAGTGCTGTCGGTCACCTCGGTAGGCACCAGCTACCAGGCGCCGTGCCTTACGGGCATAGTGCGCGGAGGCGGCAACACCCGCTTCGTGTTTCTGAACGACCTGGTGTTCCAGTGGGGCGTAGTGCTGTCTTTCGCGCTGATGGCGGCGTACTGGTGGAAGCTGCCCCCGGTATGGGTGTTCTTCATACTCAAAAGCGACCAGCTCATCAAATGCACGGTCGCGGTGTTCGTGGTGAACCGGTACAGGTGGATAAGAGTGCTCACCAACAAGGAGAAAATGAATGGGCAGGTTTGACGGCTATCTGATCCTGGCGGATTACGACGGCACCCTGGCGGACCGAAACGGCCTGGTCTCCGCTGAAAACGTGGAAGCCATCAGGTCTTTTCAAAGCCAGGGCGGATATTTCACCATCGCCTCCGGCCGCAGTCCCGAGTTTATAAGGGACGTGGCAAAAAACGTGCCTCTTAATGCGCCAGTGATCGCCCTGAACGGCGGCGTTATAGTCGACCCGTACAGTTTTGATGTAATCAAAAGAACGGGCGGAGACGAGGAATTCGTTAGGGACTACCTTTCCCTGATCGACCCGGAGATCTCCTGCGAGACCCACCTGTGGCATTCCTCCTGCGTGAATTCCATATGGAAAAACGGATGTGGCGCTCCCGAAAGCTCCGTAAGCGGCTGGGCACCTCCCGTGTACAAGGCTATATTCGTGCAAAAAACTCCTGAGCTCGCGCTGCAGCTCAAGGAAACGGCGAAAGCCAGGTTCGGGGATAAATACATAATCGAGCGCTCATGGCCCGTAGGGCTGGAAATGCTGCCTGCTTTCAGCGGCAAGGGCAACGCGGCCAGGCTGCTGAAACGCCTGATGGCAGGCAGGGTGCACACCCTTATAGGCATGGGCGATTATGAAAACGACGTTTCCCTGCTGACCGCGTCGGATATAGGCGTCGCCGTGGGCAACGCGCTGGAGGAAGTAAAGCGGGCTGCCGACATGATCACTGTGCCCAACTACGAGCACTCGGTGAGACAGGTGATAACCGAGCTTCTGCCGTGACCCCATTTCCACCGCAGCATAAGCAGAGCCGCCGGATCTTTTTCCGGCGGCTCTGTTTGCGCGTTATGATCAGCTGCGCTTCTGCCTTTTGAACACGAACTTTCTTTGTATGGGGAAGTTCACGAAGAACATTATGGTCTCGGTCATGGGCTTGGCAAGCCAGTCAGGTATCGAGCATACTTCCATGAAGAACTTGAGCACGAAGGTGTCCAGGCAGAATATGAACAGCGCCAATATCGCGTATTTGATGGCGGCTTTCCACACCGCTTCCTTGCTGTTGAACACTATGCGGTGGTTCACGAAGAAGTTCACGCAGGAAGACACGATCCTCGCGATCGCGTTGGCGGCCTCCTTGGGACCCAGGTGCAGTTTGCCTATGTCCAGTCCCGGCACGAACCAATCAAGCGCCCTGAACACCCGGTGCAGCAGCAGGAACACCAGGTAGTCTATCAAAAACGCGATAAAGCTGGAGGCGGCGAACTTGATTATGCTCTTATAAATGCGCAGGGAGTCCTTCAGGGGATTGAAGTGGCTGGACTTGTTCTCCTCCAGGTACACCGTGGCTATGGTGATCTCCTTTATGGGTATCTCCTCTTCGGAAGCCTTGAGCAGCATGTTCATCTCGTACTCGTACCTGTCGCCCTTTACGTTCATGAACAGCTTCATGCAGGGCCTGTCAAAACCTCTTAAGCCCGTCTGGGTATCGTATACGGCTACCCCGCTGGCCAGGCGGAACACCAGACGCGTGCAGGCGTTGCCGAAGCGGGAGCGGAAAGGCACGTTGCTTTCGTCGAACCTGCGCCCTCCCAGCACCAGCGCGCCGGGGCACTCCTGGCTTTTTGCTATGACTTTTTCTATGTCCTCATAGCGGTGCTGGCCGTCCGCGTCGGCGGTCACCAGGCGCTCGCACTCGGGCATACTCTCGTAGATGTACTTTATGCCGGTTTTGAGCGCGTAGCCCTTTCCGTGGTTCTCGCCGTAGCCGAGGCGCACCACGCGCTCGTCAAGGCCTTCAAATATGTGTTTATAAGCTTCCCCGCTGCCGTCGTCCACCACCACGACCTGTACATTGGGATGGGAAAGCAGTCTTTCGCACAGCTCTATCAGTTTTTCGTCCGGCTTATAAGCGGGAATAAGTATGGCGTTCATTTTTCCTCCGGCAGTTTTTTCCTGCTTTTTTCACATATGAAAAAGTTCCACGCGGCTCTCGCCGCCGTCAAATTCCCTTACGCTCACTTTGATGCGTTCCGTAAGGGCGGTCGGCACGTTTTTGCCCACGTAATCCGCGCGGATGGGCAGTTCCCTGTGCCCCCTGTCCACCATCACCGCCAACTGTATGCGGGCGGCGCGGCCGATATCCATAAGCGCGTCCATGCCCGCCCGGGCGGTACGGCCCGTGAACAGCACGTCGTCTACCATCACCACGGTCTTGCCCACTATGTCGAAGGGCACATTGGTGGCGTTCAGCGTGGGCTGCGGGGTTATTTTGCTAAGGTCGTCCCGGTAAAAGGTGATGTCCAGCTCGCCCACGGGCGGGGTTACCCCCTCCACGGAGCAGATAAGGCTGCTCAGGCGCTTGGCCAGCGGCACGCCCCGGGAGCGTATGCCCACCAGCACCACATTCTCCGCGCCGCCGTTGCGCTCGATTATCTCGTGCGCCAAGCGGGTAAGGGTGCGGTCAAAGGTCTTTTCATCCATCAGCAGTGTCGACATCTGTTCACCTTCGGCTAAAACTTCGTTCAAAAACGGGCGGATTGCCTCCGCCCGCGAAAACTGCGTGTTTCAGGCTTTATTCTACCGTCAGTTCCCATTCCATGGGGCAGACGAAGAAGCCGACGTACAGGTAGGTGATGCCGTCTATGGTGTAGCTGCTCACCTCTGTGCCCGCCGGGAAACCGCACATGGTGCCCACATGGGCAATACCGTTCTCCAGCTGCTCCTCGGTAAGGCCGCCCAGGCTGTAAAGGGGAGTCATCAGGTCCTGGGTCTCCTCCTCGACCTTATTTATCACGTCATAGCTCAGGTCGCCGAACTCGCTCTGGTACAGGGTCAGGCCCGCGCATACCATCGCCGCGCCCAGGTCCTCGCCCGCGGTCATGGCCTTGTCAGACTGGTTGTTCAGGTCCAGGAAAATATCGGCCTCGAACGCGAATATGCCATCCTCGTCTTCATGGATGATGACGGTGCACAGCTCGTCGGAGGACATGCCCACATGCTTGTTGTAGCCGGCGTCTGTGTTCGGCTCATTGCTCCACTCAAACGGATAGTTCATCGTGGTAGCCAGTGTGTTGAACTGCTCGATGAATGAAGCCACGTCCGTCTTGAAGACCGTGCTCCCGTACAGGCCTACTTCGTCCGCCCCCGCGAACATGGGCACCAGCAGCATTATAGCTATAAGCAGCGCAAAAAACTTCTTCACGGCAATAGATCTCCTTATACAATGATATATTGATTATACCATCCAAACTTTTTTCAGTCAAGCGCGTTTGTTACGTTTTCAGGCATTCCGCCTTTATTATTGCCTAAAAGCCCGCCAAGTGATATAATCTGATAGACATGACAGAATTGGAGACTTTATGTACTACGCGATAGTAGACTTGGAATGGAACCAGTACCATAACCCCATGTGGACCCCCTCCAGCCGCCAGGGCGTGATAATGCATGAGGAGATCATACAGATCGGCGCGGTCAAGACCGACAGGGAAATGACCCCCGTGGACAGCTTTAACCTCTACGTGCGCCTGGGCGGGCGCAGGCGGCTGGACCGGTACGTAAAAAAGCTTACCGGCATAAACGAGAGCGACATCGCTTCGGGCGAGGATTTCCCCGTCGCGGCGCAGGAGTTCGCCGCGTGGCTTAAAGACGTGGACGCGGTGTTCTCCTGGGGGCCGGATGACCGGCGCGTGTTCCTTAACAACCTGGCGTTCCACGGGCTCAATCCCCCTTCCTGCGCCTGGTACGACGCCCAGAAGATATACGCCGCCCAGCACCCTGAGCACGGCCCGCTGGCGCTCAAGCACACGGCGGAAGAAGCCGGCGTGCGGGTGAACCTGTCCCTGCACGACGCCATGAACGATGCCGCCGTGACCGCGCTGTGCCTTAAGACCGTGGACATGGAAAAGGGCATCTCCCAGCTGGAGGCCCCCTCTTTCTCTTCCGCGAGCGGCATGCCCAAGCCCCTGTCCTCCGCCCGCACCCACCGTCATCCGTCCCAGCGGGAAGCCTGGGAAGAGGCCTGCGCCTCCCTTATGAACTGCCCCAAGTGCATGAGCCCGCTCATATGGGAAGAGGGCGAAAAGGGCAGCATAGACCGCTGGTATAAGCTGGCGAGCTGCGTGTCCCACGGGCGCTTCCTGGTGCGCGGGGAATTCATGGGCATAAAATTCAAGGTGCTCAAACTCTCGTTCTTCGACGCCACGCCCGAAGCCATCGCCATGGCGGACAAGGAGCTGGCCCCCTCTACGCCCCGCAAGCGCAGCCGCAAACGCAAAAAGAAGCCCGCGGATACCGTGCCGATGCTCACGGGCGAGGAGCTGTTCGCGAAAGCGCTCACTTTTGCCCAGGCGCACCACGCGGGCCAGACGCTGGAACCCGGGCAGGCTCCCTACATAACCCACCTTATGGAGGTGTGCCAGATCGCCTCGACCCTGACCGACGATTACACCCTGCTGTCTGCCGCCCTGCTACATGACATACTGGTCAAGTGCCCCGAGGTCACTGGCGACCTGCTCAGGAGCGAGTTCAACGACCATGTGGCGGACCTGGTGGAGAACTTCTCCGCGTCAGACGACGAGGAAAGCCTCGTGCTGCGCCTGTCCGACGCGCTGTCCGGACTGCGGGCGCTCAGCTATACCAGGGAAAAGCTCAAGGCCGCCTTTGCCGACACGCTGGGCAGGGCCGAGCTCAAGGCCGCCAAAGCGGGCTACAGGCAGCTCATCCGGGACTGCAAACCGCTTTACGACACCGGCGCATATAAAGAAGCCAGCCGCCTGGCGTCGTCCGTGTTTGCGGGAGTCAAACTGTAGACGAAACATGATATACAAAGAGAGCGTAAGACCCCGCATAAGCGATTTCGACCGTAACGGGGCCTTTACCAACGAAGCGATCCTGCAGGTGCTTGAGACCGCGGGCAGCCACCATTCCGACCTGGCGGGGGACAACCTTATCTCTTCCAGCCTGCAGGGCCGTGCCTGGATAATCATGGAGTGGCGCGTGCGCGTCACAAGGCGCCCCGCCAGCCGCGACACGCTGAATATCGCCACCTGGACTTGGGGCCGCCTCCCCTCCGCGCTGGTATGGCGCGACTTCATGGTAACGGACCAAGACGGCGGCGAGCTGTTCCGGGCGGAAGCTGCCCTCGCCCTGCTGGACACGGCAAGGGGGCGGCTGACCAGGATAACCACGGAGCTTATCGAAGCGTATCAGCCCGAAGGCGAAAGCGTGTTTGAGGACGTGCTACCCAAACCCCGGTTTCCCGACGGATCGCTGCGCGAGACCGCCGTGCCCCTGCGCGGCAGTGACATGGACTTTAACGGCCACATCCACAACGCGAGATACATCGAACTGGCCGCTCAGGCGTTCCCGCCCGACGAGGTCCCGCCGGACAGCGTTTCCGATATCCGCATAGTGTATTCCGGCGGAATAAAAGAAGGCGAGAGCGTTACCGCGAAGTACGCCCGCCGGGACGGCACGCACTGTGTCGCTCTCACCTCAGACGGCGCAGTAAAGGCCGTCATCCAGATGAGTTGATCAAGGTTCCAATGAATATTCCAAAGCGGAATGGGTTTCCGCTTTTTTATTTGCCCAGCATCTCCAGGGCTTCCTCCATCGTCACGCTGTCGACGATCTCTTCCCAGACGTCCTCGTTGTAGTATTTTACGGTGGTCTCGCCGGTCATATAGGCGTTGTCGAAGGTGGTGTTGGTGCCTTCGGGGATTATCACCTCAAAGCCCCTCTCAAAAGCGGATTTTACGGTGGCGTCTATGCAGTAATTGGTCTGCAGGCCGATTATCATCAGCCGCTTGTCTTCCTGTTTTTCCATATATTCTTTGAAATCTTTGTTGCCAAAACAGCTGTTGATTGTTTTGACATAGACCTTTTCGCCCGGTGCGGGGCGCACTTCGTCGACTATCCCGAAGCCTTCGTCCCCAGCAGAAAGGCTACTGCCGGGTCCGGCGTCATGCTGAACGAATATGACCTCGACGCCGGTTTTGCGCGCGGCGTCCACCAGCCTTGCAGTCCTGTCCATAAAGGTGTCGAACGCGTAAAGTTCCTCGTCCACGATGGCCTTCTGCATATCGATGACCAGTAAGATCATGTTGTGTTCCTCCAATCGTTTGTCTCCGCAGGAGCGAATCATATTATATCAAGTATAGCATACAAAGCCATTCTCCACAATGCCCGGGCGCAAAAGCGCTGCCGCGTCCTTTCGCAGGCGGGGCGTTTGTTAAATAATCCCGAAAGCTGGACAAAGCTTGTGTTTGGTGCTATAATATTTAGGCTGTATGTGCGCCAACGTAGCTCAGTCGGTAGAGCAGCGGTTTCGTAAACCGCAGGTCAGGGGTTCGAGTCCCCTCGTTGGCTCTCGTCAGGACGAGGTGTAGCGCAGTTTGGTAGCGCGTTTGGTTCGGGACCAAAAGGTCGCAGGTTCAAATCCTGTCACCTCGATAGCGCAGTGGGCAGGAACAAGAGTTCTTGCCCGCTTTTTATGCATTAAGGAGGTATTCCCGTGAAGAAAGTCGGCATACTTGGTCTGGCGCACGGTCACGTATTCGCCTTCGGCAGCGAATGGAATGAGAACAAGGCATTGGGCGTGGAGATCGCGGGCGCCTGGGACAGGGATCCTCAGAGGCTCCGCGAAGGCGCAGAAAAGCTCAGGACAAAAGCGTACGGCGACATTGACACGCTGCTTGCCAGCGGCATAGACGCCGCAGTCATCACATCCGAGACCGCTTTCCACGCTGACCTCGTCGAAAAAGCCGCCGCTGCCGGAAAGGATATAATCCTGTACAAGCCCATGGCGCTCACCATGGCCGAGGCGGACCGCATAGTCAGTGCCGTGGAAAAAGCGGGCGTCAGGCTCACCATGGGCTGGCAGATGCGCGTCGACCCGCAGAATGTCGAGATAAAACGGCTGATAAAGTCCGGGGAGCTGGGCAGGCCGTGCCTGTTCCGCCGCCGCCACGGGCTCTCCACCCACGTGTGGACGGACTTTCAGAACACCTGGCACAACGATCCCGCACTGAACCGCGATATTTTCGCGGACGACTCCTCCCATCCTTTCGACCTGATGCTGTGGCTGTTCGGCATGCCTGAATCCGTCACCTGCGAAATGAGCACCATAGTCAACCCCGCCGTGAAAAACGACAACGCCGTGGCGGTGTTCCGCTACCCGGACGGGCTCATCTGCGAGATCAGCCTGAGCTTTACCTGCTCCGCATCAGAGATAACCACCGAAGTCTACCTGTCCGGCGGTTCCATACAGCAGTATTTCGGCGACAACCCCGCCTGCCGCCTGCCCCGCCCCGCGGGATCCTGCGGCCTTAAATGGTACAGGGAAGGCGACGCGGACTGGGCAAGCAGCGATATCCCCAGCCCCAAAGCCCACTCCGAGCGCCTGAAAGCCCAGGCAAAGCCCTTCGCCGAATTCCTACACGGCGGACCCGCGGTCGCCACGGCCCGTGAAGCCCGCGACTGCCTACGGCTGGTGCTCATGTGCTACCTTTCCGCCAAAGATGGCAGGCGTGTGTACGCCGACGACGAAAGGGTCTACGAGTTTTAGACCCATACGCTTTCAAACACAAAAAACACAGCCGGGGTCTCCGGGCTGTGTTTTGTTTTGATATCGGTTTTATTTGAGCAGTCCCTCGGGAACGTAGGCTTTCTGGGCTGCCAGCATGTCGTCGAAGAGCTGTTCGCCTTCCTCGAGTCCCACGTTGCCCATCTGCGGGTCGTTCATAAAGGTGGCCAGCGCCAGCTTCCTGTCGCCGTTCAGTATCGCCTTAAGCGCGTTCTCCTGGTTCTGCACATGTCGGGTCACCAGCGGCAGTACGCCCTTAGGCATATTGCCCGCGTACACGGGCTGGATACGGTCGAGCCCGAACAGCGCGTTTGTTTCCACCACCGCCCCCAGAGGCAGATCGGGGCACTGGCCGCGATTGGGCATGTTCACGTTGCTCACCAGGTCGCCAAGACCCAGCAGCGCCTTGAGCAGCAGGTGCCCTTCCTCGCCGGAAGGCGTAAGGTCGATCTCCTCTTTGCCGCTGATAAGGTCGTCGCTGCGCTGCAGCCGTTTGACAAGGTCGTCCTCGCGCCAGTCCACGGTGGTCAGGCCGAACTTCCACTTGGTGACCGTCTCGGGCGTCATGGTGTACCACCTGGGCACGAACTCCGCCAAATGCCTGTCGCCCGCCGCGGCGATGGCGCCGTAGCGCAGGAACAGGTCGAACTTGACCCTCTGGGCGCAGCGGAAGCTGGAATTCATCCAGTTGAGGTCGCCGCCCTCGTCAAAGCCTTCCGCCCAATACTTTTCAGCGAATTCCCTGTACATGGGCATAAGGTCTATGCCCTTGTACGACGCGCCCGTAAGCCAGGTAAAGTGGTTTATGCCGGTGACGGTGGTGTAAAGCTCATGCCTCTCGGCTTCGATCCCGGTGTTTTCCTTCAGCATGGCGCACATGAGCTTCTGGGTCCCGAACACCTCGTGGCAGCAGCCGAAGGCCTTTACCTGGGGAAATACCTCATACAGCGTGCGCACGCACAGCGTCATGGGATTGGTATAGTTGATCACCCAGGTATCCGGGGCGTAGTCGCGTATCGCTTCGGCGATCACTCGGTACATGGGTATGGTCCTTACCGCGCGCATGAAGCCGCCGGGGCCCACGGTATCGCCTACCGGCTGGTAGATGCCCAGGCGCTCGGGCGCGTGTACGTCGCTGCGCATTTCCTTAAAGCTGGCGGGAAGTATGCTGATGACCGTAAAGTCGGCGCCTGTGAGCGCCTGCTGCAGGCTTTCTGCCACGGTGTACTTCCAGCGGGACCTGGCGTCAGGATGCGCGCTTATCTTGTTGCCTATGATCTCGTTCCTGCGCGCCGCCTCTTCATCTATATCGTACAGGCGCACGGTGCCGCAGATCTGCGGATCGTTGGCCAGGTCTTTCATGAAGCCCCACGCCCAGCCGCGGCTGCCGCCGCCTATGTAGGCTATGTTCAGCCCGGTTACTTTGTTGCCCTTAACTTCGTAATTCATGCGCTGTTTCCTTTCATGCCCGCGAGCGTATATTCATCGCATGATATTATACGCCCCGGCCGCAAAAAAGTCACCACCGTTGTTTTGCCGACAAGCTTGTAACCGCGTTGATATTGTGTTAAAATGTGACGAGAGCGTTTCGTGGAACGGGCAAATACTCAGCGGTGCCTGTTCCCTTTCCGGGGCCGCGGCCGCTGCGGCGGGAGCAATATGAAAATAGCGTTTATCGGAGCCGGTTCCATAGGCTTTACCCGGCGGCTGCTGGCGGACATACTCAGTGTGCCGGAATTCAGGGACATAGAAGTCGCCTTCACGGATATAAACCAAAACAACCTGGACATGGTGACCCAACTGTGCCAGCGGGACATCGAGGCCAACGGGCTGAACATAAAGATACAGTCCACCCTGGACAGGCGCGCCGCTTTCAAGGACGCCAAGTACGTCATAAGCTGCGTGCGCATAGGCATGCTGGAAGCGTTCACCAAGGATATTGAAGTGCCCCTCCGTTACGGCGTGGACCAGTGCGTGGGCGACACCCTGTGCGCGGGCGGCATAATGTACGGCCAGAGGGACATAGCCGCCTTCGAGGGCTTCTGCAGGGACATAAAGGAAGTAGCCCTGCCCGGCTGCATGCTGCTGAACTACTCAAACCCCTGCGCCATGGTGACCTGGTACTGCAACAAATACGGCGGCGTGCCCACCGTGGGCCTGTGCCACGGCGTGCAGGGCGGGCACCAGCTCATCGCCAACGCGCTGGGCTATAAAAAAGAGGAGATCGATATCATCTGCGCCGGCATCAACCACATGACCTGGTACATCTCCGTAAAGCACGACGGCGTGGACCTGAACGGCAAACTGCTGGCTGCGCTGGAGGCGAACCCCGACATCGCCCGCACCGAGAAGGTCAGGATAGACATGATGCGCCACTTCGGCTACTTCTCCACCGAGTCCAACGGCCACCTGTCCGAATATGTGCCCTGGTACAGGAATCACACGCAGAACATACACAAGTATATCGACCTGGGCAGCTGGATAAACGGCGAGACGGGCGGATACTTAAGGGTATGCACCGAGGGCCGCAACTGGTTCGAGACCGACTTCCCCAACTGGCTGAAGCAGCCGCCCTTCGAGTATAAGGCGGAGAAGCGTTCCTCCGAGCACGGCAGCTACATAATCGAAGGCCTGGAGACCGGGCGGGTCTACAGGGGGCACTTCAACGTAGTCAACAACGGCACCATAACCAACCTGCCCGACGACTGCGTGGTTGAGGTGCCCGGCTACGTGGACGGCAACGGCATAAGCATTCCCAAGGTGGGCGCCCTGCCCCTGGGCTGCGCCGCCTGCTGCAATTCCAACGTGAGCGTTCAGCGCCTGGCGGTGGAAGCCGCGGTGAAAGGCGACATAACCCTGCTCAGGCAGGCTATGCTGCTCGACCCGCTCACCGGCGCCGCCTGCGAACCCGACGCGATATATCAGATGGTGGACGAGCTGCTCATAGAGGAAGCCGAGTGGCTGCCCCAGTACGCCGAAGAGATCGAAAACGCCAAGCAGCGCATGGCCGAAAGGAAGCTCAGCGGCACGTTCATTCCTCCCATAGTGACCGAAGGCGCGGCGCGCCTGCACACCAAGACCGTGGAGGAAATGCTCAAAGACCGGGAAGCCGCTTCCGCCAACGCCGGCGAAGCGGACAAAGCGAAAAAACGTTTTTAGATCATAAAGATCAAGGAGAATAAATGTCCTATCAAAGCGAAGCCGTAGACCAATACCAAAGTGCCCTTAAACAGGGCAAAAAATACTTCAGCGCCTGCATGGCCAAAGGCGTGTCCCCGTATCCCGCGGTGCTGAAAAACATATTAAAATCATCCGCCGCCACAGCTACCCAGGAGCTGGGCATAATCGATATACCCATGAACCGTATCACCGGCACCTGGGCGGAGGGGCGCAAAGCCGCCTTCGCCGGAAACTTCATGCCCCTGATAGACATAAACAGCGAGTTCGGTTCCAAGTGGGTCAACCTGTGCGCCTCCCAGTTTGAGAGGGGCATAACCACTCCCATAATCTGCTATGAGTATCTGGGCAACTTTTACGTGCAGGAAGGCCACAAGCGGGTCAGCGTTATGAAGAGCCTGGAGGCTGCGAGCATTCTGGGGCAGGTCACTCGCTTCGTGCCCGAACCCTCCGACGACCCCGCGGTAAAGCTGTACTACGAGTTCATGGAGTTCTACAAGTGCAGCAGCCTGTATACCGTGTCGTTCACCGTGCCGGGCGGGTACGCCCGCCTGCAGGCGGCGCTGGGATTTGAGCCCGGCCAGGAGTGGAGCGAAGCGTTCAGAAGGGAGTTTTCCGGGGAATTCATGCGCTTTTCAGGCGAATTCGAGCGGCTGAATACCGAAAAACTGCCGCTTACCGCCTCAGACGCCCTGCTCACGTACCTGGAAGTGCATCCGTTCGCGGAAATGAACGACATGTCGAACGAGGAACTGCGCAAGACCCTGACGGCGGTGTGGCCGGATATCCGCCTGCTTGCCCAGGGCAGTCCCATCTCCATCAGTTCCGAACCGCAGATAAGGGAAAAAAGCCTGCTGGAACGCATACTGGGTTCCGACAAGCTGCACGCCGCTTTCATTTACGATTTCGACCCCGCCACCAGCCCCTGGGCGTCCGCCCACAAACAGGGCGAAAACTACCTGAGGGAACAGGGTTACACTGACGTCACCGTCAGCAGCTGCCTGACCCGGGGCGACGCGCTGGGCTGCATGGAGCAGGCTGTCGCCGACGGGGCGAACGTGATCTTCGCCACCACTCCCACGCTTATCGACGCCTGCCGCAGGATCGCCGCGGAGCACAAAAACATAGCCGTTTACAACTGTTCCCTGTCCCTTGCCTACGCGGAAGTGCGCGGTTACTACTGCCGCATATACGAAAGCAAGTACATCGCCGGAGCCATTGCGGGCGCCATGGCACGGAGCGACCGGATAGGCTACGTAGCGACCTACCCCATAATGGGAAGCGTATGCGCCATCAACGCTTTCGCCCTGGGAGCAAGGCTCACTAACCCCCGGGCAAGGGTGTGCCTTAAGTGGAGCTGCTTAAGCGGGAACCCCGTAAAAGAGCTGCTCGACTCAGGCGTGGACGTTATCAGCAACCGGGACAAGGACGGCGCCGATTCCCAGCTGGCGTGGCATCAGGGCACGTATCAGGTCGAAGATGGCATGATGCGGCCTCTGGCATCTCCCCGCTGGAACTGGGGCGTGTTCTACGACAAAACCATCCGCGCCCTGCAATCCGGCGGCATAGAATCCGCCCGGGACAACCTGCGCGCGGTAAACGACTGGTGGGGGCTGAGCGCGGGCATGGTCAACGTGGACCTGGACGAAAGCCTGCCTTCCGGGCTTAAAACGCTGGCGGAGATACTTACCAAAGGCATCACTTCCGAACAGATAGACCCCTTCCTGTGCCCTCTGACCGACCAGGCCGGCAACGTGATAAGCGACGGCACCCGGCGCTTTACCCACGACGAGCTCATGCGCATGGACTGGCTGTGCTGCAGCGTAGACGGCCATATCCCCGAGTACGCCGAACTGCTGCCCCAGTCCCGCAACCTGGTAAGGCTGCTGGGCATCCACAGGGACGCGATACCTCCGGAAACCGAGGAAAACACGTTATGAGAATACTGCTCGTAGCCGATGAAGAAGCCAAATACCTGTGGGATTATTACCAGCCGGGCCGCTTGAGCGACATCGACTGCATACTCTCCTGCGGCGACCTTAAGCAGGAGTATCTGGAATTTCTGGTCACTATGAGCGGAAAGCCCCTGTATTACGTCCACGGCAACCACGACTCCGGCTACGTGAATTACCCGCCCGAAGGCTGCGACTGCGCCGAAGACACGGTGATCAATATAGGCGGGCTCAGGGTACTGGGGCTGGGCGGCTGCATCCGCTACAATCCCGGCCCCTATCAGTACACCGAAAGGGAGATGCGCAGCCGCATTAGGCGGGTATCGCGCCGGATAAAAAAAGCGGGCGGCGTGGATATCGTGATCACCCATGCCCCGCCGCTGGGTTACGGCGACGCGCCCGACAACGCGCACCGGGGGTTTGGGTGTTTCCTGAAGCTGATGGACGAGTTCCATCCCAAATATCTTATCCACGGCCATGTGCACCAGAGCTACGGCCACCGGCTGCCCCAGTCGGTCGTCTACGGCGACACTACGGTGTATAACGCGGTGGGCTGGCACATTCTTGAGATAGACGCGCCGGATCGCGCCGATGAAAAGCGCCGTCTGGGCGGGCTGCTCATGCGCCTGCTAAAGCGCGGCGCGGATACCTGACAGCGCGCACCGGGAGTACCGCCTTACCCTGACCGGGACCGCCGTCGATCTCTTTTTGAGCAGAGGCATCGATCACCTGCCTGAAGCTATGCCGCAACGGGACCGCCTGAACCGCTGACACATTTGGAATATGGAATTGTACATAAACAGCGCGCAGCTTGCCCTGAAGATCAAAAGCATCGCAAAACAGGCGGACGCCCTGTCCGGGCATGCCCTCGCGTACGAGGAAATGGTCGCCCTCCCCTGTTTCGGCCAGATCATACTGCGCTTCGCTCTGAACACTGGCACATACACGCCGGACACACTGGACAAATACGAGAGCATGCTTTACAGTATCGCCGGCGGCGGATTCATGACCGATCTCATGGGGAGCGTTTACCGCAAAGCGGGCGTGGATTACGCTTCACTGGACAGGCGCCTTCTGGAACTCAATGACCGCTTTAAAGACGAAAAAATCGTCCCGTCGGCGCATGCCGGCGGGATAAGAGCAGACGCCTCCTCGCTGCTTAGTATAGCCGGTCTGGAGACCGGCCTGCCCGTATGGGAGATACAGGCGGACGGGGGCGAGTATATGATCCTGGTATTTGGTAATGAAAGCCGTAAGCTCGCAAGCCTGGAAACGCCCATCAAACTGACCGTAGCGGAAACGGACGCGCGCATGTGCACGGGCCTTATAAAAGCTGCCGTCTACTGCAAAAGGAATAACATCTCTCTTATAAGGATCCTGGCGGACAGCCTCTGATGCTATTTTAGTTGGTTTCTTAGTTTCACGTATTTATTTGAATATCAGTCTGCCCGCAGGGTACATTTCCTGTCCCCTGCCTCCCGGGCCAGCAGCGCTATGCGGGTGCTTTCCAGAGCGTCCCGCGCGAAGGCGTCCGCCGTGCCTGCTGCGGCCGCGCGCGCGAATTCGCCGAAGGCGTCCCCGGGCTCGGTCAGACTTATGGCGCGGCGGGGCTTGTCGTTTTCCAGCCACGCTGTGCCGTCTATGACCTCTATCATGCCCTTCGTGCCGGTCACGCGGATGCGGTCATCGTCGTGGCGCGCGCCGCCCGCGGGGCGGTAATAGTCCGCCGACACCGTGGCGAACACCTCATCGTCCAGTTCCATCTGTATGACCGCGGACATCTCTGTTTCGCCGTGCCCGTGGTTGTCCTCAGCGCTTTGCAGCGCCGAAACGCTGTGGCAGCGTCCGCCCAGGGCAAGGCACCAGTCCAAGGCGTGTATGCCCACCCAGGGTATCATGCCGCCGTACTGGTCCCGGTGTTTGAAAAACTCGGGGCGCGTGCCGAACTTATAGCTTTTCTGGCCGTGGATAAGGCGTATCTTGCCAATCTCTCCCGCTTCTATCGCCTGCTTCAGGCCCAAAAACCAGCCCGACCAGCGCAGGTTGAACATGCCGCCCAGCGCCTGGCGTGAGTTTTCCCATGCGGTCCTGAGCTTTTCAAGGTCGTCAAGCGTGGTCGCCAGAGGCTTTTCGCAGTACACGCCGCAGCCTTTTTCCAGGCATTCTATCGACACCGCCGCGTGCCTGTCGTAACGGTTGTCCACTTCGACTATGTCGGGTCTCGCTTTTTCCAGCATCTCCCGCCAGTCTTCATAAAACGGTATGCCCCGTTTGGCGGCGAAAATGCGCAGCGAGGTGTCGTCCGTGCCGTCCGAGGGCGCGGCGGCAGCCGATATAATGCACGTCTTATACTCGTCCGCGCTGTCCACGGCGAGCCCGTAATGCCCCGCGCAGCCTATTATACCAACGTTCAGCATCGTTTTTCGTCCCCTTGTCAATTGCCATTTTACGTAAAATATGATAATATAAACGCGCATCGAAATCAAGCGCCAAATGATCATTCAGCCGAATTCGGGAGGCTTATTCCATGCCGCACGAAACCTTTCATTACAAGTCCTGGGCTGACATAGAACATACCGCCGCAAGCCTGGGCATATCCCTGCCCCGCAGCGAGAACCTTGACGTGCTGAAAGCCCCGCTGGACGTAGGCGGGCACACGGCGCACAACCGCATCGCGCTGCAGCCCATGGAGGGCACCGACGGCACCGGATCGGGCAGCCCGGGAGAGCTCACCGTGCGCCGTTACCTGCGTTTTGCCGAAGGCGGAGCGGGGCTCATCTGGTTCGAGGCCGTGGCCACAGCCCCCGAAGTCCGCGCCAGCGCCCGCCAGCTTATGATTACGGAAGATAACCTGGACGACTTTAAACGGCTGGTCGAGCAGGTCAAAGAGACCGGGCTCAAAAAGAACGGATACGCCCCCGTGATCGTCATGCGGGCGACCAATTCCGGGCGTGATGCCAAGCCACACGGCTATCCCGAACCGCTTATCGCTTACAACAACCCGCTGTTTGAGGAAACCCCGCTGCCCCAGAGCTGCGTCTTGTCAGACGCACAGCTCAAAGCATATGAAGAGCGTTTCGGCCTCGCCGCCCGTCTGGCCCGGGCCGCCGGCTTTGACGGCATGGACGTGAAATGCTGCCACCGTTACCTGGCCTGCGAACTGCTTTCAGCCTATACCCGCGCCGGCGCCTACGGCGGCAGTTTTGAGAACCGCACCCGCTTCCTGTTAAACGCTTACCGCGCGGCGCAGGCAAACATCAGCGGGGATTTCTTCCTGACCAGCCGCCTTAACGTGTACGACGGTTTCGCCTATCCCTACGGTTTCGGCGTAAAACCTGACGGCGGCCTGACCCCGTGGCTGGAAGAGGGCAAAAAGCTGGTAGACATACTCAAAAACGAGATGCGGATACCGATATTGAACATCACCATAGGCAATCCATATAAAAACCCGCACGTCAACCGCCCCTATGACCGCGGCAATTACGTGCCGGACGAGCATCCCTTCGCAGGAGTCGACCGCATGATGCGCTGTGTGGGCGAGATACAGCGCGCGTACCCCGGCCTGCCCGTGATAGGCAGCGCGTTCTCGTACTTGCGGCAATTCTCTCCCCAGCTCGCGGCGGGCATGGTGGAGCAGGGCAGCTGCGCCATGGCAGGTTTCGGGCGCATGGCGTTCGCTGACCCGGATTTCCCGAACAAGATACTGTCCGGGCAGCCGCTTGATGCGCCCTGCGTGACCTGCGGCGGCTGCGCACAGCTGCTGCGCGCGGGCAGTCCGGCGGGCTGCATAGTCCGCGACCGGAAAATCTATTCTCTGGAGGCATTAAAATGAAAGTTGCCATAGTGACCGGTTCCACCCGCGGGATAGGCCGCGGCATCGCGGAAGCGCTGAGCAGGGAAGGCTATCAGGTGGTGTATTCCGGCACCCGCGCCGAGCCAAACGTGGAACTGCCTGAAGGAGCCGTTTATATCGGCTGTAACATCGCCGAAAGCAGCCAGAGGGCCGCGCTGTTTGACGATGTAATGCGGCGTTTCGGGCGCCTCGACGTGCTGGTCAACAACGCGGGCATGGCTCCGAGGGTGCGCCGCGACATACTTGAGACCACCGAGGAGAGCTTTGACGAAGTGCTGGGCGTAAACCTGAAAGGCACCTTCTTCATGTGCCAGGCGTCGGCAAAGATAATGCTGGAACTGAAAAGCAAAGGGCTCGAAGACTATTGCCCGCGCATAATAAACATCGGCTCCATGTCCGCCTACACCTCCTCCACCAGCCGCGGCGAATACTGCGTTTCCAAGGCGGGCGTGGGCATGGTGACGCTCCTGTTCGCGGACAGGCTCGCTGAAGCTGGCATCCCCGTGTTTGAGATCCGTCCCGGTATAATAGATACGGACATGACCAAAATAGTGCACGAAAAGTACGAGAACCTGATCTCGGGCGGGCTTACTCCCATAAAACGCTTCGGTAAGCCCAAAGACGTGGCCGATATGGTGGTCGCCTGCTGCTCGGGCCTGCTGGACTTTACCACGGGGCAGACGCTGGACGCGGACGGCGGCTTCCACATAAGGAGACTGTAAGATGCGTGTCGGGCGAACTGAGATAGACAGCTGTACGTACCGCACGGTCATCATAGGTTCCGGCTGCGCGGGGCTCAACGCGGCGCACTGGCTGAAGACCCTGGGCGAAGACAGCCTTTGCATAGTGACCGACGGCATGGGCAGGGGCACCTCGCGCAACGCGGGCAGCGACAAGCAGACGTATTACAAGCTCTCCCTGGCCGGAGATACGCCGGATTCGGTGTACGACATGGCCAGGACGCTCTTGAGCGAAGGCGTGAACGGCGACACGGCGCTGTGCGAGGCGGCGGGATCGGCGCAGAGCTTTTTCAAGCTCGTGCAGCTGGGAGTGCGCTTCCCCACCAACGAGTACGGAGAGTTCGTAGGCTACCGTACGGACCACGACACCCGGGGCCGCGCCACCTCCGCGGGCCCGCTGACATCCAGGCGAATGACCGAGGCGCTGGAACGGGAAGTAACGCGCCTGGGCGTACCTGTGTTCGACGGCTGGACTGCTTTTGCGCTGCTTAAGGACGCAGGGCGCATCGCAGGCGCGCTGGCGTACAGCAAAGCCGAAAACAAACTGCGCCTGTTTGCCGCCGCCCACGTGATACTGGCTACCGGCGGGCCCGCGCAGATATACGAGGCGTCGGTATACCCGGTAAGCCAGCAGGGCATGACGGGCATGGCCGCGCTGGCGGGCGCGAAAATGAGCAACCTGCACCAGTGGCAGTACGGCATCGCCTCCGTGGCATTCCGCTGGAACCTGTCCGGAAGCTACCAGCAGGTGCTGCCCCGCTACGTATCGGTGGACGCGGACGGAACGGAACACGAGTTTCTGAACGAGGCCTTTCCGGACGACCCCATGGAAGGCGTGCGCCGAGCGTTCCTGAAGGGCTACCAGTGGCCGTTCGACGTAAGAAAAGTGGACGGTTCATCAAAAATAGACCTATTGGTTCAGTCCGAAAACGCCAAAGGCCGGAAGGTCTATCTGGATTTCAGGCGCGATCCCTCGCCTTTGGCGGCGGATCTGTCCAACCTGGACGGCGAGGCAAAGGAGTACCTGGTAAAGACCGGCGCGACGCAGGATACGCCCTTTAAACGCCTTATCTGCATGAACGCTCCCGCGGCGGCGCTCTACAAGGCGCACGGCATCGACCTGGAAACGGAGATGCTGGAGATCCGCGTGTGCGCCCAGCACCACAACGGCGGCGTCGCGGTGGACACCGACTGGCAGACGGATATCCCGGGACTCTATGCCGCGGGCGAAGCAGCCGGCACCTTCGGCGCGTACCGTCCCGGCGGTTCGGCGCTCAACGCCACGCAGGTGGGCTCAATGCGCGCCGCATGGCATATCGCCCGGGACAGCCGGCTTAAGCCCGTAGAAGACCCGGAGCGGCTGCGCCCGCAGGCGGAAGCGGCGTTAAGCGGCCTGGGGTTTGGTTTAGACCCGGCAGCGATCGGGGCCGGATTCCGCGCGGACATGAGCTTATACGGCGCGCACGAACGGGATCTGGAGGCGCTCAAGGCGCTGGACGGGCGCATCGGGCGGACTTTGGCGGATGCGCAGACGCCCTTTGACAGCGTGCCGGCTGATATGGAAACGCGCATCCGCCTCAGGGACCAGCTGGTGACCCAGCGCGCCGTTATCAGTGCGATGCTCGAGGCCGCCCGTGTGTACGGCAGCACCGGCGCGGGCCTGGCATTGGACGCGGACGGGCAGGCGCTGCCCCACATCGGGCACGCCGAAAACCTGGTTTTGTACACTCAAAAGCAGGGCGACGAGTATCCGACCGCGGCCGAACCCGTCCGTCCGCTGCCTATGGGCGAACAGTGGTTCGAGACCGTATGGAAAAAATATCGCAGCCGGACCGGCGAAGACTGAAGCGTTTGCCTGCCGATGAGCGAATTTGGGAGACTGAGCATAATGGATAGATTCACGCCCGATACTTATATGAGCAAGCTTTTGACAGACCCCGTCTGGGGCCCGCTTGGCAAATATCTGGTCTATATTCCAAACCATGACACGCCGGACGGCTCCGGACAGGCCAGGCAGGATGATGCGCCCGACAGGACCCTGCGCCAATGCGCGAGCGGCTGGGCGGTGGAAGGCGTTTTAAAGGGCCTTAACCATCTTGCCCGCGAAATCGGGCGGAACCGCGTAAAGCAGTATTTCGTGTATGACGGCTGCGACTGCTCCGACGACCCCGGCAAGCGGGACGTAAGCCTTATCCGGCTCCTGCCGGAAGAGGATATGACCGCCCGGGCAAAAGACAGGCCGTTCATGATCATAGCGGGAGGCGGCGCGTACAAATGCGTGAGCACCATGGTAGAGTCGCTCCCCACTGCGGTGCACATGGTCGAAAAGGGCTATACCGTGTTTTTGCTGATCTACCGCGTTAACACGGACAGGGCGGCGCTCAAGGCGCTGGACGACCTGGCTGCGGCCGTAGGCTACGCGCTTCGGCACAAGGCGGAACTGGGCATAAACTCCGGCGCTTACGCGCTGGGCGGTTTTTCAGCAGCGGCGAACCTGATCTGCAACTTCGGCGTGCCCGAACTCGGCTACAAAAAGTACGGCCTGCCCTGCCCCGCCGCCATGTTCACGGTTTATCCCTACATAGACCTGAAGACCCGGTCGCAGCACAACTGCATAGGTGACCTGCTTGAGCCCATGTTTGGTGAAAATTATGCCGCGTATGTCGACGAATACAACATCGTGGACCGTATCGGAAACGGCTTCCCGCCGTGCTACATCGTCTGCGGCAGGGACGACATGAGCGTGCCTCCCTCCAATTCCGAACGGCTGAAACGCATGCTCGATGATGCCGGTATACCGGCCGTGCTGGAAGAAGGCGGCCACGCGCCTCACGCTTTCGGGGACGGCACCGGCACAGATGTTGAAGGCTGGCCGGAAAGAGCGATGGATTTTCTTGAAAAACTGACCGCCCGCGCTTAACGCAGGCGGCCGTTTTTTACAGGGCGGCAAAGGTATGCCATCACAGTCCATTGTCATCAGTTAAAACTCGTGTTCGTCAGCTGCAGGCCGCTGACATGTTTTATGTCGGCGTTCGTTTTTCCGTGGCAGACCACGTTGTTCAGCCTTATGTCTTCCAGAGGGCTGCTCTCCCTGCCGTCCAGCATTATGCCCGTGCCGGCGTACTCGCAGTTCAGTCCGTCTACATGGATGTGCCTGATCTTCGGCATATGCTGGATCGGCTGCGGCTTGTTGTCATCCACGTAATAGCCCATTGTGATGCAGACGCCGTACTCCCTCACATGCTGTATGCGGATGTTGCGGTATTCGATGTTCTCCACACAGCCGCCCCGCTCCGGCGCGGTCTTTATCCATATGCCGATAAGGTTGTTTCTGAACTCGCAGTCTTCCACCAGCACGTTCCTGACGCCGCCGCTCATCTCGGATCCTATGGTGATCCCGCCGTGGCTGCGCTGGGAGACTATATGCCTTACGACTATGTCTTCGCAGGGGATGTTCACACGCCTGCCGTCGGCGTCCCTGCCGGACTTTAAGCACACCGCGTCGTCACCCGTGTCGGTATATACGCCGTCTATCAGCGCCCGCCTGCATCCCTCAAGGTTGCATCCGTCGGTGTTGGGCGCGTGTACCCAGGGGTTTTTTACGGTGATGTTGCGCACTATCACGTTGCTGCACCAGGTGGGATGCACCGTCCAGAACGGGCTGAAAGTGAACGTGGGGCCCGCGATCGTGACGTTTTCGCAGTCTATAAAGTGCAGCAGGCCCGGGCGCACACCCAGTTCTTCAGTATCGTACACACGCTGTTCCACGGGCAGATCGTCTTCTCCCGCCTTGTACAGCGCTTCCACGCCCGCGCGTATCACCGCCATATACCACCAGCTGAAACCCTGGCCGTTGAACGTGCCTTCGCCGGTAACGGCTATGTCGTGGCAGTCCCGCGCGTAGAGCTGGGCGGAAAACGTGTAGCAGCGCACGCCTTCAAACAGCGTGTACACGGCGGGCAGATAGTCCTCCTTATCCATGGAGAAGCGCACCTCCGCCTGCGGGCTCAGGTGCAGTTCTATGCAGCTTTTAAAATGTATCGGTCCGGTGAGCCAGACACCGTCCGGCACGTCAACGCGCCCTCCCCCGCGCTCGGCAAGATACGCTATGGCGTTCTGAAAGGCAAGCGTGTTTTTGACCTTGCCTCCGGGCATAGCGCCAAAGTCTGTAATATTCACCGAGCGCTCTGGAATACTCGCGCCGGTAGGCAGTTCAAAGGGAGTAAAACAACTCATCGTTCACCTCATCGCCGTATGGAAGCTCAGTTAGGAAGGTACAGGCCCTTTTCGCCCAGTTCCGGCAGCTTTTCCGTTTTGAACGCCTGCCAGAGCGTATCCGCCAGACCTTCCACCCACAGCATGCTTTCGTCCGCGGAGATCATCGCGGCGGGAGAAGGCTCAGAGTCAGGCTGGACCGTCCTCATGCTTTCCAGCGCCTGCGTGTGCAAAAGCGCGATCTCGCCGCTGCACAGTATCGGCGCGCCCTGGCGCAGCGCATCCACCATGTTCCATAGATTTGCGTTGTAAGGTTGCTCCACCTTGCCGTAGTTTACCGTTTTCCCGTCGCTGAAGTGCGCCGTGAAATCGCTGCCCCTTACCCCGGGAGCGCCGAACCTGAGCGTAGCTTTTTCGTAACGGTATTCAAAAATCGGCTCCTGTATCTCAGCGCTTCCGACCGCATGGCTGACGGCTATGAACAGCCGGGCTCCCGCGCTGGTGGCTTTCATTACGGCTGTGTCGTAAGTCTCTATGTCGTTGGCGCGGAACGTCCGGCACTGGACGTTTTCCGCTTTCGCGCCTGTCATGAACAGCATATTCATCAGGTAGTGCGCGGTGGCGTTGTTGAGCACGCTGTCGAATACCGCCCTGCCGCAGGCGTCGTATTTGCGGCCCGCCCAGTGGGTGGAACGCCCGTAGTATGTGAACCCCCTGGGCCACAGCACTATGACCTTCAGATCCAGCGGCGCGCCGAACATACCGCTGTCCGCGTCGCGCTTTACGGCGCGGATAACGGGGTCGTAGCACATCTGGTAATCCACGTTCAGCAGCTTGCCCGCGCGGTCGCGGGCGGCGAGGATCGCTCTCGCGTCCGCTTCGCAGCCCGCCAGCGGCTTTTCCAGCACCACGCTGCAGCCGTGCCGGAAGGCCTGCTCCGCCTGTTCCCTGTGCAGCTGTATGGGCGTCGCGATTATTGCCACGTCGGGCTTTGCTTCCGCGTACATCTTTTCCGCGTCGGCGTACAGCGGGCAGAGGGAAAAGTCTGAGGCGTAAGGATCCACCGCGGCCACGAGGCGCACGTTCTCCCGCTTTGGGTTTTTGAACGCGTCCAAATAGTTCGCGGCGAATCCGCTCGTGCCGAACAGCGCCACACGTATCTCGTTCATCTGGGGAAATGCCGTTCCTTTCAAGCGCTATGTCCGTTCGTATTTATCTGTAATCATCTATCACGGTCTCGCCGCACAGCGCCTTGCACTCGGTCACGTCGGCATAGGAGGCGGCGTCCACGTAGAGATTGAATTCGGGATGGGTCTTGAGCATGGTCGCGGGCACGGTCGGGGTGAGCTCGTTTTTGAGCGCCGCGGCTACCGCCCAGGCTTTCTCCTCATGGGGCACGGCGGAAACGATGGCCTTGCACTGCATTATCTGCCATACGCTCATGCTGACCGCTTTCTTGGGCACGTCGTCAAAACCCGCGAACCAGCCTTCCGCCACCTGCTGGTTGCGGCAGGCCTCGTCCAGGTTGACTATGATGTACGCGGCGCGGGTATCAAAATCGGCGGGCGGATCATTGAACGCGATATGGGAATTGCGGCCTATGCCTATGAGCCCCACGTCTATGGGCGCCTGGCGGATCTCCTTTGTGAGCTTTTCGCTGCCTTCGGGCGTGCCGTCAACAAAGTGCACCTTCTCCACGCCCGTCTTGTCCACGAAGCGCTCTTTCAGGTACTTGCGGAAGCTGGCGGGATGGGTTATTGGCAGGTCCACGTACTCGTCCAGGTGGAACATCTCCACCTTTTTCCAGTCGATGTCTTTCTCGACCAGATACTTGAGCGTCTCGAACTGGCTGGCGCCGGTGGAAAGCACGATCCTGGCGCAGCCGTGGTCGGCTATGGCGGCCTTGATGAGCTCAGCGGATTTTTCCGCGGCGCGACGGCCCAGGTCGTCAGCGGTCTTTGATATCACTATTCTCATAAACAACCTCCCAGATCAATTATCTGATGTAATTATATCACTTTTTGAGTTCCGGGTAAAACCCGCCCAGAAATTCCGACAGGTCCACCGCCCGGTTTTCCCGCATGGAGATGTTCGCGGCTATGCCTATGCCGATGGACATGGCGCCCGCCCGGGTATCCGCCATCTGGCACAGTGGATCTTCCGTGTAGCCCCGGAACAGCTTCTCCCTGAGGGCGGGATCTGAGCCCCCGTGTCCGCCCGGACGCACCTTTACGTGGGAACGGTCGAACACCACGCACTCGCCGTCCCGGTCGTAGAAGCGTATAGTCTCTTTCCCGAAGGCGTTGTCGCATTCCAAACGGCCTTTTTCGCCGTTAAGCACTATCTTCATGCACTCGTACGGTGAATGAGCGGTGAGCGAATAGCTCACCACCGCGCCTTTGGCGTAGCGGATGTTCACCGACACGCTGTCCTCTATGTCTATCACATTGGAGAACAGGCAGCGGTCGCGGATGTATCCGTCCGCTTCCTCGCAGTCCTTATACAGCATTTTGAGCCTGCCGCCGTCCTCGTTGTCTATGTCCTGGTAGAACTCGCAGGTCTTTTTGTACTCGCAGGTAAGGCACCTTTCGCCGTGGGGCCGCCGGTCGTCGCCGTAAAAGCGGCGCGTACCGAATGCGTTTACCCTTAAAGGCTCATCGTCCAGGAACCAGTTGAGCAGGTCGAAGTGGTGGGTGCATTTGTGTATCAGCAGGGAGCCGGAGTTGGCGCGTATGGAATGCCAGCGCCTGAAATAGTCAGCGCCGTGGCTGGTATCCAGCAGCCATTCGTAGTGTACGGACAGCACCTTGCCTATCAGCCCCGACGCCACCAGCTCCTTGATCTTCACGTAGAAGTCCATGAAGCGGCAGTTGAACGTGACCGTGACCTTATGCCCCGTGCGTTTCTCGGTCTCGAGTATCTGCGCGCACATCTTTTCGTCGGTGGTGAGCGGCTTTTCGCTTATAACGTCGCAGCCCGCTTCCAGCGCCCGGCAGATATACCCCGCGTGGGCGCAGTCCTTGGTGGTAACTATAACCACGTCGGGCTTTTGTTCCTTAAGCATCAGGTCAAAGTCCGTGTAGGCGGGAATCTCGGCGTCAAGGTACTTCCCCACCAGCTGCGCCCGAAGGGGATTGATGTCGCACACTCCCAAAAGGCGCGCCACATCGCCGAATTCCTTCACTATGGGCTCGCAGTAGGACCACAGGCCCCTGTATCCGGTGCCTACGACTACATAGGTTTTCATATGAAACCTCCAGACGCGCTACCTGGCTTTGCCGGCAAGGTAACCGCGATAATCGTTAAAGAAGTTTTCGGCGAACTTGGTCATGAACACGGTGAGCGTATCGTTTTTGAACGTGAGCTGTATTTTTATGGAGCCCAGGTAATCGTCCACGCTCATGACCTTGCCGATCACGGTGTCTTCGCTGTCCCACACCGCGTAGGCGATACAGCGGTAATTCGTATCCATGCGAGCTATGTTTTTGCCCGCGTATTTCTCAGGGAAAGTGAAGTCAAGCCACTTCCCAATGCCGAATGTGATGGTATAGGTTCCGTTCGGCTTTTCAAAGCTCAGGTCGAGCTTGTCCCCCGCAAACTCCGCGCGCATCCACTTGAAGCCGAACAGGTTGTCATCCAAGTCGTAGGTGACCCCTGATACTTTGGCCGCCAGCGGGCTGTCCGCGCTGCCCGGCCGCATGGGGATAGCGGTCGCATAGGACCTTAAGCGCCTGAGCTCTTCATCATTTTCGGGCAGCGGCCCGTCGGACATGGCGTCCAGTATGTCGTAATACGCGTACTTTATGGCATCCTCGGCGTTGTTTATGCCCTGGGTATCGGCGGTAATGACCATTACCGTGTCGGTCTGCGGGTCCATGAACGCATACTGGCAGCCCATGCCGCAGCAGGCGAAACCGCCGTTCCTCATCATCCAGAACTGGTAGCCGTAGCCGTCGCGGATGTAGCCGTGGTCCGACGTGGTGATGTCTATCTGTTTTGTGGTGGCTTCGACCATGTAGTTCCTGTCCACCCACTGCCTGCCGTTCCATTCCCCGCGGTTCAGGCAGAACTGCCCGAACTTCAGCAGGTCCCTGGGGGTGCACATTATGCCGCTGCCCGTCCATGAGCGGCCTTCGGGGGTCTCCACGCACCAGATGTCCTTTGATATATCAAGTTCGTCCAACAGCGGACGCAGGTATTCAAGTATCTTTTTGCCGGTCAGCTTTTCCACTATCGCCATGAGCACCGTGGTGCCCGCGGTGTCGTAATGGAAGATCGTGCCGGGCTCATGCTTGGGCTGATCGTTGTCGAAGAAGGTCTTTACAAAATCCGGGTCGCCCCAGTCATAGGAATTCTGCTCGTTGTGGGTCGCCATTCTGAGCAGGTCGCGCACGGTGGCGCGCAGCGTGTAGGGAGAAGGATCTTTGGGTAAGTATTCCGGGAAAAACGAAGCCGCGGTGTCGTCCAGGCGCAGGCGGCCTTCGGTTATGAGCATGCCCACGGCGACAGAGGTGAAGCTTTTGCTCACGGAGTACATGCGGTGTTTGGTGTTCGGGCCAAACGGGGCGGTGTACCCTTCCGCCGCGATCTTTCCGTGGCGAGACACGATATAGGAATGGATGGGGAACTCATACGTTTTCATTTTGTCAAGAAAACGGATGACACTACCCGAGGGTATGCCCAGTGATTCCGGCGATACGGTTTCAAACAGCTTGTCCTGCATTGTTTATTTCCTCCGGTTCAGGCTTCACCGCCACGGGCCGGTGCGCCCGTGTCATCAAAAGGGCGGCTGCCCTTTGTGGAAAGCCGCCCCTGTTTGGATTTATCGCTAATTACTTGTTGACAGCTCTCCAGGCATCCAGCTGGGCCTGAGCTTCGGCAACGATGGCTTCGGCGCCGGAAGCGTTGAGCTTGGCTACGAACTCGTCGATCTGAGCGTCTACGTCAGCGGCGGCGATCCAGCCCCACTTGAGGGGAGTGGTGTACTCGTCGATGACGGCGCTGCAAGCGGCGATCTCGTTCTGGACGGGAGTGGGATCAAAGATGAAGCCGAGGTTGGTGTCGGAGATGGCGTTCTCGTTGGCAGCCTTGATCAGCTCCATGAAGTTGTTCGGGTAGCCCTCGGGCACCTTGGAGTATACCAGAGCGCCGAAGTTGGCGCCGTACCAGTAGTAGTGGGCGCGGTTGCTGGAATCTTCGTTCTTGGTGCCGGCGAAGGTGATCACGTTCTCCTCTTCGCTCTGTACCCAGTGTTCGCCTTCCAGGCCGAAGCGCAGCGCGGTGGCTACGAAGGGATCGGTGTTGATGAGCTCGAGGGCCTTCATCGCGGCTTCGGGATTCTCGCACTTGGCGCTGATGGAGTTGACGGCAGCCTGCAGGTAGTTGGTGGTGGCCAGGTTGTCGGCGAAGGGAACCATGACGGTGATGAAGTTCGGGGAATCTTTGTGCTCATTTACGTACACATAGCCGTTGCCGATATCGGTCACCAGGTACGCGGAAGGATCCTGGTTGTAGATCCTGTCGGGATCCCAGTACCAGGGATTCTCATGCAGCACGCCTTCGCTTACCAG
>JAEEGL010897549.1_pt1 | contig 32911 bp, 20 predicted proteins | sample 9134231 | NCBI WGS metagenome assembly JAEEGL01 (sample SAMN16246548, study PRJNA631951) | gut metagenome | biome: gut microbiome; feature: rumen; material: fiber-attached | host: Bos | place: Iran: Karaj | collected 2018-10
ATGGCACACATCAATGCTGGTGCTAAGAAGGTTGTTATTTCAGCACCTGCTGGAAATGATTTACCTACAATCGTATATAGCGTAAATGAAAACACATTAACTAAAGAAGACAACATTATTTCTGCTGCTTCTTGTACTACTAATTGCTTAGCTCCTATGGCTAATACATTAAACAAATATGCTAAAATTAAGAGTGGTATCATGACTACTGTTCATGCTTACACTGGTGACCAAATGATCCTTGATGGACCACATAGAAAAGGTGATTTAAGAAGAGCACGTGCTGGAGCTTGCAATATCGTTCCTAACTCAACTGGTGCTGCAAAAGCTATCGGTCTTGTTATTCCTGAATTAAAAGGTAAACTAATCGGTTCTGCACAACGTGTTCCAGTATGCACTGGTTCAACTACTATTTTAGTAGCTGTTGTTGAAGGAAAAGATATCACAGTTGAAGGTATCAATGCTGCTATGAAGGCTGCTGCATCTGATTCATTTGGATACACTGAAGAACCACTTGTATCTTCAGACGTTATCGGTATGACTTATGGTTCATTATTTGATGCTACTCAAACTATGGTTACTCAAATTTCTGAAAATGAATATCAAGTACAAGTAGTTGCATGGTATGATAATGAAAACTCATATACTAGCCAAATGGTTAGAACTATCAAATTCTTTGCAGAATTAAAGTAGTATAAAAATTAGAGGTCTAAGTAAAACTTAGGCCTTTTTTTATTGAATAATCACAAAAATTATTATATAATTATTATAGGTATAATTATGAATAAATCAATCGAATTAAAAATAACAGATATAAATTATGAAGGAATGGGAATAGCCACATATAACAACAAAACTGTTTTTGTAGAACGTGCACTTAAAGATGAAGTGGTATTAGCAGAAATAGATTTTGAAAACAAAAATTTTTATAGAGCCCATACTACAAAGGTAATACAAGCATCAAAGGATAGAATAATACCTCCATGTGCAACCTATGAAAAATGTGGTGGCTGTCAACTACTTCATGCAGCTTATCAAAAAACCTTAGAATACAAATTAAAAACAACTAATAATACTTTAAAACGCATTGGTAAGGTAGATTTTGAAATTAAAGAAATACTTGGAATGGATGAAGTCTTTCCTTATCGTAATAAGGTACAAATACCAGTTACATCAGTTGATAATAAGTTAGTATGTGGTTATTTTGAAAGAAGAACACATAATATTATTCCTTTTAAAACTTGTTTACTACAAAGTAAACAAGTAGATGAAATTATTATATTCATTAAAAACATCTTTAATGAATTTAAGATTTCTGGATATAATGAAAATAGTCATGAGGGCATATTAAGACATATCATGATAAGAGAAAACAAATATAATCAAATCATGATTGTCCTTGTCATTAATGATAATAAATTAAAATGTGAAGAAGAAATAAAAAATAAAATAATCAATAAATATCCAAATGTAGTTTCGATTATAATCAATTCAAACACTAATAAGAATAATGTTATATTAGGTGATAAGTCTTATCCTTTATATGGTAAAGATGAAATAATAGATGAATTATTAGGACTTAAATATAAAATATCTCACTATTCATTTTTCCAAATCAATAGATGCCAAGCTGAAGTTTTATATAAAAAAGTATTAGAATATGTGGGAAATGCTGAAAATGTTGTTGATGCATATTGTGGCGTAGGTACAATCACCTTATCACTTTCTAAAATCGCAAAATACGTATATGGAATAGAAGTGGTTGCTCCCGCAATTGATAACGCAAATGAGAATAAGAAATTAAATAATGTTGAAAATGTTGAATTTATATTAGGAAAGGTAGAAGATAAAATCTTTGATTTATTAGAAAGAGTAAATATTGATTGCGTGGTAATTGATCCACCAAGAAAAGGTTTAGATGCGAAAGTAATAGAAGCACTAAAACAATCAAAGATTAAAAGAATTGTGTATGTTTCTTGCAATCCATCAAGCTTTGCGAGAGATATAGATTTATTAAAAGAAGATTATGAAATAAAGAAAGCTACACTTGTAGATATGTTTGCGTATACTACTGGGGTTGAGTGTGTCGCACTACTTGAAAGAAAATAAGAGATAAATAATATTTAGGGGAGAAGGCTATGAGCAATATTATTAATCAAATAAAAAGAACTATACTTGTTGTAGAAGATGAAATCATCAACCAAGAAATATTGAAAGAAATATTAGGTTCTCAATATGATATCATCACTGCAACTAATGGACTAGAAGCAATTCATGAACTAACAACATCGATTAGACCGATTTCTTTAATCATGCTTGATTTAAATATGCCAACTATGGATGGTATTGAATTTTTAAATAAGATTAAAGAATATAATATTAAGAGTATTCCTATCATTGTTATTACATCGGAGGCAGATATGGAACTATCAAGCTTAGAGCTTGGTGCAACAGATTTCATTAAGAAACCATATGATATGCCTGAGATTATTAAAGCAAGAGTTAATAAAGCAATAGAACTATTTGAAAATAAATTAATTATCAGTCAAGCTGAGCGTGATGAATTAACTCAGGTTTATAATAAAAACTTCTTCAAAGAATATGTGAAGAAATTAGATGAATATAATCCAAATATTGATATGGATTTAAATGTGTTGGATATTGAAAACTTCCAGATCATAAATGAAATTTATGGAAAAGAAAAATCTGATGAAATAATTAAATACATCGCTGACGAATTAAAAAGGTATGTAAAAAAATTTGATGGAATAGTTGGTAGATTAGAAGAAGATTATTTCATAATGTATCATAAACATATTGAAAATTATGCTAATTTGATAAAAGAATTCTATGCTTTGTTGGAAGAAAAATATGGAATAACAGGTGTTAATTTTAAATTAGGTATTTATGAAATAAAGGATAAGGATATTGAAACTGATATTCGTATCAATAGAGCTAAGCTTGTTTGTGATCATATCAGTAATACTAGTCAAACTCATTATTTAGTATATAATGATTCTGATCAAAAGGATAGTTTACTTCATGAACAACTAGTATATGATTTCCCTACTTCTTTAAAGAATAGAGAATTTTCTATTTATTATCAACCTAAATATAATGTTGAAAAAGATAAATATTATATCTCTTCATCTGAAGCTTTAGTTAGATGGAATCATAGTAAATATGGAATGATTTCCCCTGGTATCTTTATTGGACTTCTTGAAGAAAGAGGCTTAATTAGGGAATTAGATAAGTATGTTTGGGAAGAAGCTATTAAGGATTTAGCAACTTGGAAAAGGGAAGGAATTAAGATAGTTCCTGTTAGTTTAAATGTAAGTAGAATCGATTTACTTGATGACAGCATTGTGTCAATATTTGCTGATTTAGTAAAAAAATATGATGTAGATAGTAAATATATTTATCTAGAAATTACTGAATCTGCATGTAATAATAATATGAACCAATTGATTAACACAATCGAAAAACTAAGAGCCCTTGGCTTTAAAATTGAGATTGATGACTTTGGTGCTGGCTATTCTTCACTTAATGTGTTAACTACAATTCCTTTTGATGTATTAAAGCTTGATATGTTGTTTGTAAGAGGAATGGCTAATAATAAGACACTTAAGATGATTGAAATTGTGGCTGAAATCGCTAAATACTTAGATGTTGTTTTAGTTGCTGAAGGTGTTGAAACACTTGATCAATTAAACCAATTAAGAGAATATGGATACCAAGTTATCCAAGGCTATTATTTTAGCAAGCCACTTAAGAAAGAAGAATTTTATAATTTATTAGGAGGAAAGAATGACAATAATTGAGAACTTAAAAGCATGGGGTGCAAACACAGAAATGGGCATAAAAAGATGTGCAAATAGTGAAGCCTTATATTTAAGACTTGTTAATATGGTCCCTAAAAATGATGGCTTTGAAAAATTAGAAGCTGCAATTGCAGGTAATAATTTAGAAGATGCTTTTCAAGCTGCACATGGTTTAAAAGGAATTCTTTCCAATTTAGAACTTAGTCCATTATTAAATCCTATATATGAAATAACAGAACTTTTAAGAAATAAAACAAATATGGATTATTCTGATTTGATGAAAAAAATAAAAGACGAAAAAGTAAAATTTGATAAGATAGTTTTAGGAAATAATTAATTGGTAAAATGCTTTTCATTAAATAAATTTTTAAGATAACTTTAAAAAAAGGAAACCTTATCAAAAAAAATTATAACTGTAATATTGACTAAGAGGCCTAAAAGTGCTATAATAAAGTAGTACTAAATAGAAGAGCAAAACAAGAGAAATCTTGCGACGCAAAGCTATAGGGTCTTAAAAGACAGCCAGTTGCAAATATATGGATATTTGCAACTTTTTATTTTGCGAATAGCTATTTTGCAGAAAGGAGCATTATGAAAACAAGTAAGTTAAAGATAATAACATCTTTATCAATATGTCTTGTATGCATAGTATTGTTGATACTAACTTTTTCGTATGCTTCACAAGCATTTGCGTGGTTTGCATATAATGATAATGTTAGCGCAGATGGAATGAGTATTGCTGTTAAGACCGATGATTATAATATTTATATTGATTCAAGCAATAAATATAATGCCCTTGATGCAAATAATAAAGAAGCATATGAAGGAATGGGAAGTTTTAAAGAAATCATTGCTAATCAAGGAGCTGTTTTTAATAATGGTGATAACTTAATTACCGGTCAATCACTTGCATTAGAACTTGACAATGAGTTCCAATATGAAAATAAGTATTATTTAATTCCTGGTTCATATGGTTCATTCACAATTTATATGGACAAGTTGGTAGAAGAAGATATTGAAGTATCCCTTAACTTTAGTTTAAGTGGATATAAAATGGGATACGATGATAATTATGAAGCATATGCTTTTATCGATAATAGTCCTAATTTCATTAAAGCATTAGAATTAATAAAGGGCCACATCTTGTTTTTTGAAGATAGAGATGTAAGTAATGGTAAGCCTACAAATTATTATAATTTGATTGATGGCACATATGTTTACAACACAAGTGGAAAAACAAAAGAGATTGGTGGTAAATATGATGGCTTATATAAAATTACCATCTATTGGGAATGGCCATTATTATATTTGGATATTGTGGAAGGCTTAAGTAGCCAAAGTGAAGTAAAAAAATATCCATATGAGCTTGCTCAATATATTCAAAGTCATAAGAATTATTTCTTTGCGTCAAATATTGATAGTACTAACTTAGATGACTTAGGTGACGGCTATAATGATGGCGATCAATTAATCGGCGATAATATTCATTATTTACTTTTAAGACTAGAATAAAATTTTAAAGAAAGGGGATAGTTGTATGAATGCAAAAACAAAAACTGTCATAAGAATTGTTGGAATATCGTTATCAATTATAATGTCTGTATTTATACTTGTAACTATTCCTGTATATTCTTGGTTTGCAAAAAGAAATTTAAATGTGTACGCCCCTATTACAACATCAACATCTCTATATATTGGTGCTGGTAATGGTGAAGATATTAGATATTTATATTTTGATGGAATCGATGTAGAAAATAAAACTACATATAAAGACTATGTATTTAGTGTTTCTGGAGAATTTGTAAAACATTACAAATTACAATTAGCATTTACTACTAATAATCAATTCACTTTTGAATTGTATCGAGCAAGTGATGAAGGGCCTGATTCAATAGATGGTAGTGTTGTTTATACTACCCATGGTGAAAATGAAGAAGTAATCACATATTATATTCAAGGCAGCGCTTTAAGAGGTACCTATTTAAACAAAGATGGAAATAGTATTTTAGGTAAAACTGATGATGATTATTATGAACAAACATACGGTGAATATGAAAATGTTAATAAATATGCAGTTCCACTATACTGGCAAACAACAGATACAATTGATTTAGATGATGGTGCTGCTTTTACCCACTATTTCATTTTAAGAGTAAAAACAAACAATAAAGAATTAAACGATAGAGAAACAGATATTATTTGTATTGCTGCAAAAGATTTTATATCTGCTGATCATCCAGAAGGAGATTAGTATGAAGAAGATTAAAGCGATACATATCATAATATTTGTGGGATTATTATTACTTTTATCAGGCGCTGTAATATTAATATATGGAGCTTATACTCATAGTTTGCACACACAAAGAACAATAGCACCATATGATAGCAGTGAAAAATTTTCATCAAATGTGTTAAAATCAGGCGATGTTGAAAATAATGTGAGAACTATTTATGTTAATGAAGTGACAGAAACTAGTCCTAATCCATCAGCAATTATTACTGTTTGTAACTATCCTCAAGGTCGACAAACATTAGTAAGTTCTGATGATATAGCATATACATTCAAAATTGAGTTTGTGGAATTAGTTAATGATAAATTTATAGCTTTAACATCATCAGCTTCAAGTGGATATAGTGCATCAGTAAATAATGATGCAATTAGCATTGCTGGTGCAAAACTTAATGATTCATTATCTGCATCTCTTACTGGTGGAGAAATTAGTAGTAATGTTTATACATTGACAGTTTCTAAAAACTTTGTTACTGAAAAACCTAATTTATATATTTTAGTAAGTGCTATTCCAAATGAAAACTCACTTCCAAGTTTAAAAGCAGTTTTTAAAGCTGATATTAGAATTGATAGTGCAAGTGATCAATGGGTAGGTAGTTTTATAGAAGATGGTGTATTAAATCCAAGTGACTACGACGGTTACAATTATGTAATTAGTGGTTTTGGTAGTGGAACTTTTACACTTTCTTGGGATAATAGTAAATTAAATATTAGCTATATTTCGTTAAATGAATTATTGGCACTTGAAAATGCTGATTACGTAGAAGATAACGCAAATAATATTTGTACAATATCTTTTAATGTTGATTCAGATATAACAAGACGTTATGAAGTTCAATTTTATAAAATAAATATAACAAGTGAAACTTGGGAACAAATGTCATCGGAGGTTGTTATTCAAAGTTTCAGATAATAGGGTGATTAATATGATTAAATATAAAAATCAAATTAACACAACTAAATATTTATTAATTTTAGGAATTATTATATCCCTACTTTTCGTATGCTTCATGCCTAAAGTAAAAGCAGAAACAGAACCAATAAGAAGATATAATATTACCTCAGCTGATGATTTGACAGCATATTCAATTGCGTATGCAGCTGGAAATAGAAATCCAAGTGATATTCTAGACATTGCAATCAATTCAGGTTCTACCATTTCTAAGGATGGATTTGTAAGTATTGGTACAAGTGATAGACCATTTGCAGGTACAATCATTACACCAAATTCTGGAATTGAGATCTTTGCGCTATACGGATGTCCATTGTTTGATTATGTTTCAACTGATATGACAATTGGTGGTAGTGGTCAAATTAAGATTATGAGAGCTGAACCAACATACACACAAACTGGTGTATTAACTGAAGGTTCATTGTTTGCAAATCATGTAATTGCCGGTACAAATGCTGCTTCATGGAATGTTACACTAGTATCATATACTGGCGAAGATGAAGAAGATGATAGCTTTGATTGTGTAATCAAAGATATTGCAGCAAATGCTTCTGTAGATATTACCTTTAACAATCAAGCTGATTTAAATATAGATGGTAGTGGTAATGTTGGTCTTATCTGCGGTACATTAAACGCAAATGCTAGCTTATCAGTTGCAACTGTAGGTACAAATGATAATCTAACACTTACAGGTACAGATAGCGTTGGTGGATTAGTTGGCTATATGGGTGATTCATCTAGCCTTACATTTAAATCAAACAACAATTCTAGAATAAGTACAATTACTTCATCAGCAGGAAATGCTGGTGGAATTGTTGGCAGTGCTGTCAATCCTACTTTCGCATTTGATGGTGTAACAGATTACATCATAAAAGAGAATATTAATGGAAAGACTAATGCTGGTGGTATTGTTGGTTATTATGAAAATACTTCAAGTAAAACATTTAATTTATTAAATACATTTGCAATTCAAAATGATATTGAAATTAAAGCAACTAATTATACTGGTGGTATATTTGGAACTCTTTACAATAGGTCATCATTTACATTTAATGGTAATAAGGCTAATGAGACTATTCAAGTATTACTTACTAACGGTCAATATCGTGGTGGTATAATCGGTAGATACGGATGTAATGGTAACAAGAGAACTTTAAATATCACAAACACACATACAAACCTTACTACATCAAGTACAGGTACACATACAGCTGGTTTGATTGGAATTATCGATACTAATGCTTATGTTAATATTAGTAACTCAGAAATTGAAACACCAGATTTATTACATGGTGGATTGATTGGATACATTAGCGTTAAAGGTGTATTTGTAGATGTAAGTGGTACAATTACAGTCAAGGGATCTGGTAAATATAGAGCTGGATTGATTGATAAATTTGGCCAATTCGGAAATAATGGTGAAAAAAAATACACAGGAGTGCTTAGAATTCAAGGTATAACAGATTTAAGTGCTTGCAAATTCTACGATTGGGAAAGTGCTTATATCTTAAGAGAGAGAAGCGCTGTAATTGTATATGCATTAGGTGATGGTGAAGGTACAAAGGGTAATTGGACATTAAAGCGTGGTATTGCAGTCAATAAAACAATTTCTGCAACTAGAATCAATCATGATATTTATAGTTGGGGAAGTGTATTAAGAGTAGATGGTACAACTTTAAAAGAATCTGATTTATTCGAAATCGATAATACAAACCATACAATCACAGTCAAGAGTGAAAAATTAAGCATTGGCAATATCACTGATTTTGCGTTGACTTATTTGAATATAAACTGTAATTATGAGAATACAGCAACTGAATCAAATGTTTTGTTTGAAAGCACAAATAGAGTTTCAACACTTTTGGCTAAAGATATCACTTTAACAAATAATATTGATTTATCTAATACTGGTCTTACTGGACTATTAAGAGATGATGGAAGTCTTACATATTCAGGAACATTTGATGGTGGAAATAAGACCATTACACTTGCAATTGGTGAACAATTTGGTCTTGATGAAAACGGAAGTGCATTAAGCACATCTACAAAGACAGGTTATGTTTCAAGACATACAAATAATGGCTTGTTTGCATCAGTAGAAAATGCAACAATAAAGAATTTAACAGTTGATGGAACAGCTAATCTATATGTTTCTGTCGGAGGAATGAAATTCTCTCCTTTAGCTGCTCATGTGAAAGGTGCAACTAATATTGAAAATGTCGATACTGATATCGATGTTAATCTAATTTATACTGGCGATAATAGAATATATATCGGTGGTATTATTGCTTACGTTAATACTAATGGTGTAGATCAAGCTGTAACAATCGATACATGTAATGCTATCTTAAATATTGTGGATACTTCAACTGCAGGCGGAGGTACTAACCCAGGTTATTATGGTGGCATTATTGGCTTTGTGAATGGTGTAGATAGTAGAACACAAAATATTAGCATTACATCATCATCAAGTGATTTAACATATGATGGTCAAGATGCATCAAGAGCTACACTATTTGGTGGTATTATTGCATGTGTTGAAGGTGATACTTATACTAAGGATAAACGTGTCATCACTGTTAATGATTTTGATATCACACTTGATATTAATGGTGTTATCAATAGTGGTGACTTAGGTGCTGTATTTGGTTATAAATGGGCATCAATGGATGCATATTTATCAAATATCACAGTTGATGCTACAATTGTAGCTATAAATAAATCTACTAATACTGCAGCAAATTATGGTGGATTGCTACAAAGGGCATCTGGTTATATTCAATTAGATAGCGTTTCACTAACTAAACTTGATTATACACTTGCTACTGGTAGTAGTGACACCTTTGGTGTATTACTAAATAAAGCTTGTGTTTATGAAACAGTAAGTAATAATAAGAGTATCCATCAAGCTTTATATGTTGAATTAAATAATGATAATTATGATATTTCAGCATTATCATTTACAAATAATCCAAACTTTTTAACATTTGATGAAGTAGTATGTAGCAGTAGATATAATACTACAGGTGTTACTTCAAATGGAAATAGTATTATTTCTATTAGTACAACAAATAAAATTATTGCTCAAGCTGGTGATACATATATTAGTAAAACTACTTATGGATCTCAATCTGGAAAAGAAATAAATGGCGAAACAAGATATTATTATGATGTTAAACATGCACTTGAAAATATTGATGAAGATAAATATGCTTTCTATATTTATTCAATAAAACAATATGCTCATTCAACAATCAATGCTTGGTTTAATGGCCCAACATCATTTACTGGTGATTTAGATATGACTGGTATTTCATATTATCCAGTTAATTTAAGTAATCAAACACTAGTATTTGATAATTGTACAATCAAGCTTGATAATATCTTAATGCAAACAAGAGTAAAAAAATCAACAAGTTCATTAGATACTAGAACACTTACAAGTAATACTACTCAGCATTATATGATGCATAGCGCAATGTTTTTAAGTGTTACTGGTGATATTACAATTAAAGATTCAACACTTCAAGGAAATGTATTAAGAATAGGATCTAGTTCATGCGGATTCATTGTTCAAAAAACATTAGGTAATAATGATACAGTCAATACAAAACTAAAACTTAATAATGTAAACCTTGATGGTGTTTATATCAATACAAGTGCAAGCAATCATTTTACTTCTACAAGTAGTATTGCTCCACTATTAGTAAATAAAATTGGTAAGAATACAAGCCTTTCTATTGATGGTTTGTATCAATCTACAACAGCATATGCAGATTTCACATCTTATTATGCTGCATCAAGCTTAATTGGTCATGTTGGTGATGCAAGTGCTCGTGCTATTTATTTAACATTCTCACATGTTAAATTAGATGGGCGTTCATCAGCTACATCAATTGGAAATATGGATAGTGCATATGGTACTACAAAATCTATTTTCTCACATGCACTTTTCTTAGAAAGTTTAAAATATTTTGGTGAATCTAGTGCAACATACAATTTTACATTAGACGATGATTGGCAAAATTCAACAAGTGCAGTTCATAATGTTGCATATGGTAAGGAAATAACAAGCTCAGTTGAATATGCAGATATGCAAAAAACATATTCTGGTTCAGATTATTTTGTAAGTCCTATTGCATATCAACAAGAAACAGAAACATATTCATTTGCGTCTGGATATTTGAAATATGTACACGAAGATTATAACGTTGATGAATCAGATCATGAAATCTTAGTTAACCAATCATATTCAAGTGCCATTACCGGAAATGGTAAATATGGAGATCCTTTCATTATTAACGCTGATGAAAAATTGGGTATTATTTCTGGTATTATTATGGGACAAACTGCTTATACAGAAGTTGAAATGAGCTTGCCAAGTAATTTAACAAGTTATAATTATTTGTCAACAAATTATACAAGCAAAACATATCAATTTGGAAGTGATCAATTTACTTCAACTGATTCAACAAGTACTTTTGCTACAACAGCTGTAAGAAAGTATTTATCTGAAGCATATTATGTAGTAACAAAAGATATTACTCTTCCAAATACTTATCCATCACTTGGTACAAATTCTGAATATCCATTCAAAGGAATTATTATTGGTAGTGGTAATCCTACAATTACTAATACTTCACCAAATCCTTTGATTAAGAATTCTACAGGTTGTGTAATTAAGAATTTAACACTAGTGGTTGATACTGAAGAAAATGTTGAATTTGAAGCACCAACAGGTACAGCATTATTCAATTATAGTGGTGGTATTCCAACATATGGTGCTTTAATTGGACAAGTATTAGGTGGAGATACATTCATTGATAATGTTCATGTAGAATTTAGTAATATTAATTTCGATATTACTAGTTCAAGTAGTAAGTATGAATGTTTAATCCCAATTGGTGGATACATTGGAGCTGTTGTTAATGGTGGTGTAATATTTAGAAATATGGATTCTACAGATGTTGGTTTAACTGCGGACACATATGCACCAGTAGCAGCAGAAGGTAGTTTATATGTAAATCCTATCATTGGTAGAGTTTTATATGGATATGCCTTCCATGAGACTACTGTAGTACATACAACTGAAGATGCAACAACACTTAAGAATGGATTAAAGAATTATTCTATTTCTGATTTGTGTTTAAATGAAGCTAAATTAAATGTTACTACAACTTCTAGTCCATATAAAATTACAATTCCTAATGGACAAGCATGGTACGTTTTAGCTTCTATTGTCAATTCAGGTGCAGCATCTGCATCTAGTGCTAGTGGTGGATATGATGGATTATCTTTATTATATCAAGGTTATCGTGCAGATTGTGCTGTAAGAGGTGGTGCAACATATGATTATGTAGGTGAAAGTGGATTTGATTCAAAATCTGATTATACAAGCACTGCAACATATGATAATTATGCATCAAATTTAGCAAAGATTCCTTATATAGTAAGAGCATACACTCAAGCAAATAATGGTTCATATTATGCAAGATGTGTATCTTCAGGTGTTTCTGTTCTAACTGTTACTGGAAATTGTGATATTCCAGCAGGATATAAAGGAATTGGAAATATTTATACAAATAGTACTAAATTAAGATTAAAAACAAGATCTGTTACTGCTATATCAAGTGGAGCTGATTATGCTTACACAATTACACTTAATATGTTCTTTAATGAATATGGACATTTTAATGTAAGTGCAAATCATGCATATACTAATAGTGGTAAACCTGATTCTGCTGGATTTGGATTATTTAATGTTCTTGAAATGGATTCAATGTCAGAAACAAATTCTGTCAACAATATCATTTTATCTGGAAATATTAAATATGATGTTTATACAGTTAGTGGTGCTAAAAGTACTTATCCATTTACACCGCATACAAATGATAAATTTATAGAAGAAGGCGACAGCAAAATTAAGAATGCAAATGTAGAAACTGTCAACTACAATTCTAATTTATCAGTTGGTGGTTTAATTGGATTTGTGAAAACAAAATTCTACATTAAGAATGTTACATTTGATGGACTTAATGTGGAAGGTGCAAAAGATGCTGGTGGACTAATAGGATATATATGTCAAAATAATGATTTAATATCTACTATCAAATATGATAGTACAGCAGTTCATAAGGGCTATATTAATGTTATCGGTGGCCTTGCATCTGGTGGCCTAATTGGTAAGATTGGCTACACAAATGTTACAATTATTGGCGATAGTACTTCACAAACTGAAATATTATTAAAAGAAGTAATTCAAAAAGGTTTAGTTCCTAATGAAACAGGAAATAAATATAGCGCTAATGCTACTACAGGTGCTGGTGGTTTAGTTGGCTCTATTTGGGCTTCTAGAGGAAACGGTAATAAACAAGAAAAAGTTCATGGCTCTACATGTGATGTTAAAACAAGAGAGATTGACATCGATAACATTTGCGTTAGTAAATATGATTCTTATGGAAACGTTAAAGTATTAAATAACTCAGATGCTAATCCAAATTATTGGAATTATGCCGGTGGCTTTATTGGATCTTGTCACGATTTGATATTACATATGACCGGATGTAGTTTGAATAATATTAATGTTAGTGCAAATGTAGCTGGTGGAATTATTGGTTTCTCAACACAAAAACATTTTATTAGAATGAATGATGTTGACGTTATAAGTGATAATAATGCTACTATTAGTGCTACTAAGATTGCTGGTGGAATAATTGGATTCGTGAATAATCGTGACCTTTTCTTTGTCTCTTTCGATAGAGTAAGCGTACAAGGTTATAACATTGAATCTAAATATCAAGGCAATTCACAAGTATATTGCGCTGCTGGTGGAATAATCGGATTATTGAGAACAGACGTTAAAGGCGATAGGCCATCAGTTTATTACATATGTGAATTCAATAATATTTATTTAAGTAATTCTATTATTAAAACAAATTATGCAACATCTGATCAAAACATTAATGGTACAGGTGGATTTATTGGCCTACTTGTAGGTGGCAATTATAAAGATGATATTTATAACTTTGATGCAGTCACAAGTACTACTAATAAGACTAGAATTAGTGGATATAATATCTTGTTTGAAGATAATAACATCATCCATCTAAATGCTGGTGGAACTGATGATTTGGCAAGCAATAAAAAGATTGGTGAAATCATTGGTAATAATATGAATTCAAATCCAATTAAGTTAGTTGCTGTTGCTGTTAATTTAAGTGAAAGAGATTATTTAGGTAAAATAGTAGGATATTATAACAGTACTAACAACAATTTTGGTACTTACGTTGACGATAATAAATTCACAAATGGTACTATTGTGTTTGCAGATTATAGTTCAGTTCAATCAAATGAAGAATTTTCAAATGTGAAAGCTAGTGGAGAAACATTTACAAATGTGGAGGCTAAAGCACCATATATAAACGTAAATCCTGTATTCTCTTTAGCTAATAAAACAGTAACAGGTGATGGCTTTGCATCAAGCATCGCAAACCTATCACTTACTGATATTTTAAGTGCTACACCTACAAATAAAGCTTCAGGCTTGTATGATTATATTTCTACTTTAAAATATGTTGGTTCTGCAGATACTAATAAAATGGTAGCAGAAGAATTATATTCTCACATTACAATGTTTAAGGATGAAATAGTAAATGATGATGAAAATCCTTATTTAGGTCCTAATTTCCCTATTTTAGTGCTTGAAGATCCAAATAGCATCAATAAGTACATCAATGCATATTTGCGAATGATCACAAACGCAAATTATGATTATTCTGCTGATGATGAAAACTTATATAACATTGTTATTTATAACATGGTATATAATAATGGTTCATTTACTGAATCATTAAATGGAGCAAGTTTAAAGAGAAATAGTAGTGGATTCTATATTTCATTTAACGCATTCGATAGTGGTAAATTACAATTCTCACTTATTGATCTAAGATTTAATAATCCTGCATATCCAAGTGAGGTAGTATATCATTTATATTTACCTGTATTTATTAAGAAGGTATTGTCATTTGAATTTGAAATATCAGCACAAAGTGGTACAACATATTTAGCTTCTAAATATAGTGATACATATGGTGAAGCATTAATTGAAAATATTGGTACTCCAATTACTTTATATTTCAAATATACATATTCAAGAAGTATAAGTGATTGGCAAGAAGCAATTAATTCTGGTGAAAAGATTTATCGATCTTATGATAAATATTTGCAATTCAATAAAGCAAACACATCTGATCAATTAAAAGACTTACCAGATGATACTTTGTTAGCATTAGTAGATCCAAATAATCCTGGAAAAGTTTATTATTCAACATTTAAAAATGCGTTAATGCTAGATGGAGTTACCTTAGATTTATCTAAGTTCAAACTTCCAGTATATAATAATGGAGAATTTACTTTAACAGGCGATGCCTTTACTTCAATCAAGTTAAATGATTTAATGAATCTATCACTTGATAATAGTGTTGATGCTGTAAAGAAATATGTAGTATGCACAGAAGAGGATGCAAGTGCAAAAGTTGGTGATACTTACTACCGCTTTGCAAGTGATGAAGAATTATCAGATAATAGCATTACCAAATATGCTATAAAGATATCTGGTGAAGAAGAAATAAGTGAAGCTTATTACTTATCAGTCTTCACAGATGTTCCTGAAGAAGAAAATCCATTCCATTATTATTTAATTACATCAATATCTAAATTTACTGGTGGAGATTATCCAGCTAAAATGAAAAATAGTGGCGAAAGCGAAAGCATGGTTCACTTAGTCATGGGTAAGATCTTCTATCATGATAATTTTGATATTAAATCTAAGTCTAAGAACGATAATCAAATAATATCTTCAACAAACAATGAATTAACAATATCTATGAAGGCAGAATTTGGTCTAAGAAATGACTTGGATAATGTAATTAGAGATTATATGGCTCGTTTGATTGAATCAACACCTGTATATCAAAGCTTCTTAGTATATTTGAATAGAAATGATGGATTAACTAATAATAAGATAATAATTGGTAACCCTGATTTAAGTGGTAAATATACAGTTGATTATGTATTAGACGGAACTGCAAGTGGTGATAGTATTAATTACACTAATATTAATACAACATTATCATATGCTGAATTTGTAAGTGGTGACTTAAAAGCTTATTTTGCAAGTGGAAATAATTTTGAAATAATAGCAGTTGTGAAATTCACATATGCATCTAACGCAATTGGTGCACAATTCCCAGGAAGAAATGCAAATTATCCTGATAATGGTGTTACAATATCAGGCTCATCTAATTTAGCGTTCATGGAAGGAGCAACAAGTTATAGTAAGAACTCACTTAATATGGATGAGACTCCTCCAATTAGCTATTATTCAGAAGAAGAACCTGAAGTCGCAATCTTTGACTTGAACCCACTTGGAAATAAAGTCGGTGACTTTACTACACTTGGTATTAATGCGTTAAATCCAGTTGATCAAACAGCAGCTGAATTTGAATTATTAGGTGTTTTAGATACTACATCAGTTAGATCATTAATTGGCGAATATGATAAAATGTTGGTAACATTTACTTTAAGTCAAAAAATAAATGACTCATATATTGCTGTTGATGATTTGACAAATTACATTAACACAATTAAAATTGGTGATACTGCTTTAACAAGTTCAGAAATGATAGAAGGTATGATTATAGAAAGCGATAATCTAAATGATAATGGTGCATATATTGTTGTACCTAATATTTCAGTTTCTGTAAAAACAGGTAGTGTATTAGAAGCAGATCAATTGATGTACACTAATTATAAGCTTACAATTACTGTTATCTTAGAAACAGAAGATGGTATGCAATTAGTAGCATCAAATGCAAGTAATTATATCATTTACACAAATGCGAAAGTAGATCCTGCTTTTGTGTTAAGATAAGAATATGAACTTGGTATTAAAAGTGCCAAGTTCATATTTAATAATAATGAAAAAATATAGTTTAAAAGGTGATATATATGTTAATTTCTATCACAAATTATGAAAAGATAGACCAAAGAAAACTTATGGATATATATTCTGAAAGTAATTTTGAAAATACAGATTATTTTTATCCAGATGAAAAAGATAAAGAAGTAGCTTTAAAAAAAGTAGAAGAGGGATTTTTAAATTTTATTAAAAATGATTTCCTTCAAAAAAATGAAGCTACATATTGGGTCTTAGAAGAAAATGGAAAATGGCTTAGCGCCTTAAGAATCTGTAAAGCAGAACAAGATATATATTATCTTGAAGCTTTAGAAACAATTCCTAATCAAAGAAAAAAGGGTTATGCTTCAAAATTATTATTACAAGTTATTGAAGAATATAAGAAAAAAGGATCATTTACTTTGTGCGACTGTGTTAGTAAAAAGAATATAGCATCTTTAAAAACCCATGAAAAATGTGGATTTGTGATTGTATCTGATAATGGCTATGATTATTTAGATAAATCTACAAATGAACATTGTTTTGGGCTTGAATATCGATATTCTAAAAAGTAATCATAGTTTTAATTAATTAAAATATCAATATAGATTGAATATCTGTATTGATTTTTTATTTTTGTATCGTAAATTATATAAAATTATGTTATAATAATGCCTTGTGAAGAGGTGAAATATGATTTTTATAAAGTCAAAAGAAATGAAAATTAATCTTACTTCAACTCAAAGTGAAATGCTATCGACTAAAGAGGATATCATAAAGATAATTAAAGATAATCCTGATACTGTAAAAGCCTTTGATATTTATGATAATGATGAATTAATTGGTTTTGTGTTAGTATATGAATTTGAGAAAAATAAATATTTCTTATGGGAATATGCTATTGATATAAAATATCAAAATCAAGGAAAAGGCACACAAGCATTATTTGATTTTATCAATTATATGGAAGAAAATTTTGCCGCAAAAGAGTTTACAACAACATATATTTTTGGAAATGATGTAGCAAAACATGTATATGAAAAAATAGGCTTTATTGAAACAGATGTTGTTGATGAGCCTGATTGTCACGAAGTGAATATGATTTATTATGTAAAATAGGAGGAGAATATGTTTACTTTAAAACATTTTATATGGTTGGGAATATGTTTGATTTTTATTGTTAGTATGTTAATACTTGCAAAGAAATTAAAATTTAGTTTGAAGACGGCATCACTTATTATGTCAATTATTTGTATTCTTAGTGAAGTAAGTAAAATGATGAGTGATATGCAAGAAAATGTAGCTGGGGGAATGAGTTTAGATCCAAGAAGTTTGCCATTTCATTTGTGTTCATTGATGATCTTTGTAGTCTTTTATATTTTCTTGGCGCCCGATTCTAAGTTAAAACAAACTCTCATTAATTTCTTAGCTGCCATTGGCACAATTGGAAGTTTTATGGCTTTAATCATCCCTACAAATGGAGTAGAGTTTAATGAAATTGGTCCTTATCAATGTTTTGTATATCATGCTGGATTGATATGGTTTTCTATTTATTTAATTATGTCTAAGAATGCGAAATTAGATTTGAAAGCTTATATTACTAATATTTCTATTTTATCTTTCTTAGCTTTTATGATGATTTATGTTAATAGCGCATTATCTCAATATGGTACTAATTTCTTTTATGTAGTTAGACCACCAATGGATAATCTTCCAATTCTTAATTTGAATCATGGATGGTATGTCTATTTTATAACTTTATTAATTCTTGGAATTACTTTAATGACCTTATTCCATTTGCCATTTATTATTAAAAATAAAACTAAGAAGGAAGAAGCATAAATAATATTGAAAAAATATGAAAATTATAGTATAATATATTAGTATTTAAAAAAAGGAGAATAATATGAAAAATTTAAAAGGTGCATGTATATTTGGTCAATCAGGTGGACCAACATCAGTTATCAATGCTTCAGCTGCTGGTGTATTTATTGAAGCATTAAAACAAGAAAACATTACAAAAGTATATGGAGCTGAACACGGAATTAAGGGTATCTTAGATGAAAGATTCTTTGATATTAATCAAGAAGATGTAAAAGAATTAGAATTCTTAAAGAATACTCCTTCATCTGAATTAGGTTCAGTTAGATATAAATTAAAAGATGCAGATGTAGATGATACAGATTATAAGAGACTTCTTGAAGTATTTAAGAAATACAACATTCGTTATTTCTTCTATAATGGTGGAAATGATTCAATGGATACTTGTAATAAGATTTCTAAATACTTACAAAAAGTTGAATATGAATGTAATGTTATTGGTGTTCCAAAAACAATCGATAATGACTTAGCTACAACAGATCACTGCCCAGGATATGGTTCAGCTGCAAAATATGTTGCAACTACAGTTGCTGAAGTATACAAAGATATGACAGTTTATAATACTGGTTTAATCACTGTTATTGAAATTATGGGACGTAATGCTGGTTGGTTAACTGCAGCAAGTGCTCTTGCAAATGAAATTGGCTGTGGACCAGATTTAATTTATTTACCAGAACGTGATTTTGATATGGATAAATTTGTTGCTGACGTCAAGAAAAAAGCAGATGAAAAGAATGGTCAAGTTATGGTATGCGTAAGTGAAGGTATCCATGACAAAGATGGCAATTACATTTCTGAATTATATGCTAGTGGTGCTAAAGATTCATTTGGCCATACACAACTTGGTGGACTTGCATCTGTTCTTGCTAATGTATTAAAAGAAAAATTAGGTATTAAGGTACGTCCTATTGAATTTAGCTTAATGCAAAGATGTGGCGCACACATTGCATCTAAGACTGATATTGAAGAAGCTTTCAATGCTGGTATTGAGGCTGTAAAGGCTGCTGTTAGAGGCGAAACTGATAAGATGGTATGTTTCAAGAGAACTAAGGAAAATTATGAAATTGAATACATTTTATTAGATGTTGCACTAGCTGCTAATGCTGAAAAGAAAGTTCCAGATGAATGGATTAATAAAGAAGGAAATGGCGTATTAAAAGGCTTTGTAGATTATGCTTTACCACTTATTCAAGGAGAAGCAAACCAACCTAAGGTAAATGGCCTTCCAAGATTTGCACATTTAAAGAAAGTATTAGTAAAATAAAGACTTAAGTTGACATAATTATGATATGAGATTTTCAAATCATATATGTCAACTTTTTTTATAATCTTGTTTAAAAACTTATTTTGTAGTATAATTAATTATAGAATATATAAAGAGGAGATATATATGAAAATCATAAAAAGATTTATATCATTTATTATTGTATTATTATGTTTATTTTCATTTATGCATTTAAGCACAAATGCGAAAGAAGTTACTACTAAGACTGATGATGGAAAATATTATTACACAACTGTAAAAGAAGATGTAGTTAAAGTATCTGAGTCAACTACTTGGATTGAAAATACTGGTAAAACTGTAAATGGTGATCAATTAAATCATGTCTTTGTAGCTGATTTTAAGAAGAATGAAAATATTAAAATTGCTACTTGGGCTATTTCCGATGGCACAAATTATGGCTTTGCGAGAACTGAATTAAAAAAGATTGCTGAAGATTATGAAAAGAATAATCCAGGTTGGATTGTTCTTGCCGGTGTTAATGCTGACCAATATTATCCTAAATATGGTACACAAAGAGGTGTTGATGGTTCTGCACAATATTATCCACAAACATATTATCCACTAACATCTAATGGTGATAATTGGTTTGTAATTAATCCATATGGAAGTCCAAATAATGTTGTAGGTTTTAAAAATGATAAGAGTGATAATCAATTAGTATATGGTAATAGATCAGTTGCTGGTTTCTATATGCATCTTTATGATAAAGATCGTAATTATCTTGGTAAATATTTAATTGATGATTTAAATTTAGATACACTTGGTGAAAATCAAACTACAGTACTTAGTCCAGTTGCAACTGGTGATAAACAATATAGTACTGTAACTAAAGAATCAAATAATGGTTTTTATGTTGTTGAAAATGCTGATTTAGCTTTTGCATCAAATTCTAAAACATTCTCATATAGTGATAATAACTGTTTCTTTGGAAAAGGCACAATTAATAAAATCTATTCACAAAGTTGTTATTTAAGAGCAGGTCAATTTGCGATTGAAACAACTAATGCAGAATTAAAAGAAATCCTTAAAAAAGGAATGTATGTAAAGTGTCAATATGAATATGATGAAGGCTTTGCAGGAATTGAAGAAGCTAGTGGATATCACACAATTCAAAGGAGTAATGGAAAAGATAATAATGTTGCTAATTCATATAATTCAAGACCATATCCAAGATCAATCTTTGGTTGTGATAATGAAGGAAAAGTATATTTAATTACTTGTAGTGGTTCAAATTCATCACCTACTAAGGGAATGTGGGCCCAAGAATCTAACGCATTATGTAAATATTATGGCATCACTGATGCTTTCCAAGCTGATGGTGGTGGTTCTGTAACTGCAGTTGTTAGAGATCAAGATGGTAATATTCAATATGCAATGGCATCAATTGAAGGTTCTTATCGTTATATTTTAACTGGCCTTTTCATTGTAATGAAAGTTCCAGAAGCAATAATTGAAGTAGATGATTATAATGCATCTGAAGTAAAATTCGATATCGATATGTCAAAAGTCACAGAAGATTATGATAAGGCTTATTTAAAGATTGAAAATGGTGAAGGATATAAAGAATATAAAGAAATCAGCACAGGCGAATTAGTAATAGATAAACTTAATGCTGATACAGAATACACATATCAACTTGCATTTAAATTTAAAGGTAGTGATGAATATGTTGACACATTACTTAAATCAAGCTTTAAAACTGATAAGGAATTTGCGAAACTTAAGAAGGTAAGCTTAATTGAAGAAAGTGACAAATATATCATCACAATTGAAATTGATGACACTGAAAAAGTAATGAGTCAAATTGGTATTGTGTTAGATGGTAGATATCATCGTGCTACTTTAAAAGACTCAGTTGGCACAATTGAATTATCTAAAGATACAATTGGTATTATTAATTTTGATATTAGAATGGAATGTAATTTCCAAAACAAAACAAAATTAAAGGAATTTAAAGATTTAAGTATAGATGCTAATTTAGATTTGTATGTTGAATACATTGAATCAAGAATGGAAGCTTTCTTAAAAGAAGTATTAGGATAAAAAAATAAAAATAAAGTGGTAAAAAGTTATAATTTATTTATAACTTTTTGCTTTGTAGGAGAGAATATGAAAGAAAATAATTTGAAAAATCAATTACATGTAGATGATTTAATTCTTTTAAGTATTAAAAGAATGGGAATCAATGGTGAAGGAATTGGCTTTTATAAAAGACAGGTAGTATTTGTGGAAAATGCTATCCCTGGTGAAATTGTGGAAGTTAAAATAACTGATGCCACTGATAAATATGTATATGGTAAAATCACTAAATTTAAAGCAATCTCAAAAGAAAGGGTAGAAGCTAAGTGCCCATATTTTGGTTCTTGTGGAGGTTGTCAATTACAACATTTATCATATAAGGGTCAATTAATTGAAAAGAGAAATATCGTAGTAGAAGCAATGACTAGATATTATCAAGGCGATTTAAGTAAAATCAAAATCTTTGATACCATTGGTATGAAAGAACCTTGGGGATACAGAAACAAATCAAGCCTACCAGTTAGACATGATGGAGAACATGTCGTATTTGGTATGTATGCAGCTAATTCAAATAAGCTTGTCTACATTGATTCATGCCCAATTGAGAATGATAGAATCAATGAAGTAAGAGAAGAAGTGATGAAAGAACTTGATAAGGCTAATGTTGAAATATATAATCCAAGAAGTAAAAGTGGAATTTTACGCTATGTTGTTATTCGTGCTTTCCCAAATTCAAAGGATGTTCAAGTTAGTTTCATTATGACTAAAGAAAATCAAAAATTAATAAAAGTTTTAAAGAAATTAAATGTAACTTCAGCAAATTATTCAATAAATAATGACATAGAATCACCAGAAATATTTGGTGCTGAAGTTGTTAATGTTGCTGGTGAAAAACAAATAGAAGGCAAATTAGGGGCTCTAAATTTTAAAATATCACCTCAAGCATTCTTCCAACTCAATACCGTTCAAACAATTACACTTTATGATAAAATTAAAGAAGCTTGTGGTCTAACAGGTGAAGAAAATGTGCTAGATTGTTACTGTGGAATTGGTTCAATTGGTTTGTATTTAGCACCATACGCAAAAGAAGTTAGAGGAATTGATGTAAATGGAGAAGGCATTAAGAATGCTATTAATTTTGCGAAATTGAATGGTATCGATAATGCGAGATTTTATAAAGGTAATATCTTACCTCATCTACATGATTTCAAAAAAGAAGGCTTTGTACCTGATGTTTTAGTAGTGGATCCTCCTAGAAAAGGATTAGAATTGAGTTTAATCAATTATTTACAAGAATCAAGTATTAAAAAAATCATTTATGTTTCTTGTAATGTTGCTACACTAGCAAAAAACATTAATCATCTTAAGAAATATTATAATGTGGAATATATTCAACCGATAGACATGTTTCCACAAACTTCACATGTTGAAACTGTTTGTTTGCTGACAAAGAAATAGTTCAAAATAGCTAAAATAGTGTAAAAATAGCATATTTTAAAGCATTTTAGCTTATTTTGGATAATTGTAGTCTATAGTGGCTCAATCGATATTCAAAGTTTGTCAGCATTTAAGTAGTTTCAGTTTAGGGTTGAAACCAAAAAACGAGATGTCTTAGGAAACATATTTTAGGCATTTGTCAGCAATAAAACCTTGTTTCTATTAAGACAAACATATTGTGTTAATAAACATATCGATTAATGCAATACCAAATTTTTTATTAGTCATAGTTAAAAAAAATATAACATTCAATTAATTCATTGATTAATCTCCTAAAAGACATACAATAATAGAATAATAATCCATATATGCTTTCGAATTATTTGTTCGAAAGTATAATTAAGTGGATTAAGGAAAATATATGAAAATGATAAAATTAAAGAAAGGTAAACTAGTAATATGAAGATAGAATTCTATGGATATAATGACACAAGGACTTTAGCTTTTTATAGCGCAATAATAATGCTACAAATATTTATAGCATGTTTAATTGTTTCTTTGTTAACTATTCCGTTTGCAATTGTATTTTCTATCTATGAAATCTTATATATTTTTATTCTTCCAGCCTTTTGCCTTTTTCTTGTACCTATAACATATTTAATTAATGTTAAATATAAAACTTTTTTAAAAGGACAAAAGGTAAAACATAAATTTACTTTAGAATCAGGATATTTATTTAAAGATAATAAAGTAATAAAAAAATATGACGAAATTTCAATATATAAATTTAAAAAATTTTTGTTCTTAGTATTGGCAAAATCATATTATATGGTTAGAAATACGGATTATATTGAAGGTTCAAGAGAAGAATTTTTGAAACTTTGTAATTTTAATATTTCCCGAAGACATCATGTGGTATTTGATCTTCCTAATAAAAGTAACGAAGAAATAATTGAATTTCTTTTTAATAATGAAATAAACGAATTAAAGGGAGAAAGAACATTTTATTCAGAAGACAAGAAAAGAATAATATCAATATGTAAAAATTCTGCTGGTTCATATTCTTCTAATCGATATGTAATTGATATTGCTGATGAAGATGAAAGAAAGTATTGCAAATTATATGGAAGTTATGTTCCAGAAAGAAATAGTAGAAATTCTTTTTATGAGACTATTGAAGACGCTTTTAATGATATTAAAGACGAAATAAAAGATTATATTGAATTAAAATAAAAACATCTCAGCATATAAGCAGTTGCAACCTATGAAAAATGATGGTTTGTCAGCACTTATATTAACTGCACCCATGTTGAAACTGTTTGTTTGCTGACAAGAAAATAGTCAATATATGCTAAAAGTGGTATCTATTTTTTAAGAGACTAATTAATATATTGAAGCTGAGAAAGAAAAAGAAGATATTATTAAATTATATAGTGATGATTTATTGAAACACGATAGAAAATATCTTACAAAAGGAAATACTCGCAAATCTTTAGATATTAAATATGGAGGAGAAAGTAAATGGATAAAAAGGAATTAAGAAAGCTTCGTCGTCCTTACATAAAGGTTTTATTTAAAAATAATAAATTAAATTTGTTAATGACCTCGATTGCATCAATTTTACAAAGTATTGGTGCTCTTGTCATATCTTGGTTAATAAAAGAAATTTCCGATTTAATTGCGGGAACATCAAAGTTTGACTTTAAGACCATCATAATTGTAACGCTACTTGGTCTATTATTGTTTGTTGTTGCATGGATAATCGATTGGATATTTTACCCAAGATTCTTTGCTAAACCAATGAAACAATATCGCGATTATGTATTTGAGCGCTTAATGAAAAAAGGGATTCAAAGTTTTTCTAGTGAAAGTAGTGCTTTATACATTTCAGCTCTTTCCAATGATATTAAAGTTATTGAAGAAGAATTTATTGGAAAAATTCAAGCTGCGATTCAAGTCGGTGTAACCTTTATTGGAGCACTGGTAATGATGATTATCTATAGCCCACTCCTTAGTGCTATAGCTATCTTGTTATCGCTTCTTCCAATTATTGCATCAATCATCTTTGGAAACAAGGCTGCAATAGCCGAAAAAAATGTTTCCAATAAAAAAGAAAAATATTTGAGTCTAACTAAAGATATCCTTACAGGCTTTACGGTGATAAAAAGTTTCAAAGCTGAAGATAATGTTACCTCTCTTCATAATGATGTAAATACTAGTGTTAGCACCGCTCAAAAAAGAAGGTCAAAAATAAATGTCAATATCTCATATTCTTCTGGAATTGCAGGGGGTCTACTTCAAATTGGTGTATTCATTATGGCTTGTGTTTTTGCAATTAAAGGAATTGGTAGTGTTACAGCAGGTACCGCAATCGTGTTTGTTCAATTATTGAATTACATTTTATCACCAATTCAAATACTACCAGGATTCTATTCGGGTGTTAAATCATCATTTGCTCTTATTGAAAAGATTGCAGTTGAACTTGATAAAAATATTGATGAATCAGGTGAAGATATTTCGCCAGAATTAAAAAAAGGTATCTTTATTAAAGATTTATCATTTTCCTATGAGGAAGATAAAAAAGTTCTTGATAATATTAATATCGATTTTAAAAAAGGTGGTTGTTATGCCTTGGTAGGAGCATCGGGTAGTGGCAAATCAACTCTCTTAAATCTACTTATGGCTTCATATCACAATTATCAAGGAAAAATTTTCTTTGATGACATAGAGCTTGGAAAAATTTCCGCACGTTCCTTATATGATCTTGTCTCAATTATTCAACAAAATGTCTTTGTGTTTAATAATACAATTAAGGAAAACATCACGATGTTTAAAGAGTTTAATGAAGATGAAATAAATCAAGCCATTAAGTCATCAGGTTTAGAAAAGCTAATTAATGAACGAGGTAAAGACTATTTATGTGGCGAAAATGGCTCTAGCCTTTCCGGAGGAGAGCGTCAGCGAATTTCCATCGCAAGAGCTTTACTAAGAAAAACACCAGTCTTACTGGTTGATGAGGCAACTTCGGCACTGGATGCAGAAACTTCATTTGAAGTGCTTGATGCAATATTAAAATTAAAAGAACATACTCGTATTATTGTTACTCATGATCTAGATGAAAATATTCTTCGTAGATGTTCTGAATTATTTGTTCTTAAAAATGGTGAATTAATTGAAAAAGGAACCTTTGATGCATTAATGGATAAAAAAGGATATTTTTATTCTCTATATACTGTTTCACAGACAAATTAATATTACGAGCTATTGTTAAATAACTACTCAGTACTATTGTAGTTGCTATTCGTGTTGAAACTGTCGTTTGTCTCGAGAAAAAATAAGTAATTTTAGTCAAAAATAAGCATGAAATGAAGAAAAATCGACCATTTTTAGGTATGAAGCCTAAAAGTGGTCTTTTTTTATTTAAAAAATAATCGAGACTTTTTATAGTCACAACGTAGGGTTGAAACTATTAAAAACATCTGTATTGGGAAACATACTGATTATAATCAGTTCGAATTTCTTTGTTTTCACCATAGTTATTGCTCTATAAGTCTTTCGATATTTGAAGATTTATACAAAAATATAATAAAAATATGTCCAAAAAGGGCATATTTTTTTATAAACTGACTAGTCGTTCACAGAGAATCGAATAGTACATTCAGTCGGAATCGAACCATTGCAATTAATGGGTTAAATTCCATTTGCTTCTAAGGCGTAAACAATCAGGAATTTGTATCAGGGAGTTAAGTTAAAATTATTATAAATATCAAATTATTCTATATAATAATATTAGATATCAAATATTGGTTGATTTTGTCAAAAACGGCTCCATTGTTAGTTTATTTCTGATATGATAAAATATAATTGCTTAAGGAGGATTAGATTATGAGCATAAGCAACGTTATTAAAGAATTGAGATTAAAAAAGGAAATTACCCAAGAAGAGCTTGCAAAGAAGTTGAATATTTCAACACAAGCAGTTTCGAAGTGGGAAAATGGTGGCTCTCCAGATATTGATATTATTCCAGCAATTGCTGAGTATTTTGATGTATCAATAGATTATTTATTTGAACGTAAAAAAATATATTCAAAAGATGTTGAAAAAGTTATTGCTAAATATTTAAGTGAAATTAGCGACGATAAAGTAAAATATATGAAGATATATGAGTTATCATTTTTAATGAGCGTATTTGGCCAAAAACTAGATATTAACACAGATAAAGAAAAAGTAAGTGATTTGATGACTAGTGATGATTTGTTTTATTCATTAGTTGTAAATAATGGTGGTTTTTCTATTACTTCATTCAATAGTAATCTTCCATTTAATTTTTGCTTTCCAAGACCTAGAAATGGATATTATGACAACTGTTACAAGGATAAAGAAAGACATCTACAGTTTTTAAGAGCAATATCACAAGAGGATTTTTACGATACTTTAGTGTATTTGAATAAAAGAGATGATACAAGTTTTACTGAGAAGCTTATTGAAAGAGAGTTACATATCACTATTGAAAGATCTATAGAGATAATAAAAACATTACTTGATTTTAAAATAATTGAAAAGCAAGATTTGATTTTAGATGATAATTATATTTCAACATACAAATTGATAAAGACACCTTTCATTATTGCATTTTTAGCTGGTCTTGAATTAATGGCTAACAAGCCACACAACTATTATTATTGGTTGAATAATAATGATGTTGATTTTTTTGAAAAGGATCTAGAAAATGACTAGAGATGAATTTTTAAATTTATATGCAAAATTAACTTCAAAACTATCTGATAGTGAATTGGAGCAATTACATAACCTACTATGCAAATTTGAAATAGAAAAAGAAGATTTGAGAATCCTAGATGCATTTTACATGCCCAATGGTGACACTAAAGTTCCTGCAATTGAAGAACTTACTCCATCGCAAATGAAATATGAATTGAGAAACATATTTGTTTTACTAAGAAATAATTATAGTGGATACGATTATTTTAATAAAAAAGGTGAATTGGACAATTTAAAAAATGCACTTGAAGAAAAGGTAAATAGAATTAACCATAATATGAAAACAACTGAGTTTTTTGAGATTGTGTCAAAAGATTTAAACAAAGTAATTAAAGACAATCATATTTATTTTGATTGCAACGGAGAAATCTTTAATCTGGGAACTTGTGTAGCCCCTTATTTTACAGATGTAGTTGTTGAAAAAGATAATGATACATATGTAGTAATAAATGAGAATATTTTTTTCAACAAGGGATATATAATAAGACAAAATATTGATAATTATATATTTAGAACTTTACCTAGTTCCAAAGAACGTTTTTTAATAGGAATACTAAAAGATGCATATGTTGATAATATTGAGTCTATAATTATTGATAACGTTATACTACCTTTACACAAATCTAGAACTGCAGATGTTAGATTTAATGAACCTAATCATTTAGTAAATTATGACGACCATAAGATGTTAGTTCTTACAAAATGTAAAATGCAAGAAGGTGTAGATTATAGAGAATGGGGTAGACAATTATTAGACGGAAAACATGCTGTTATATCTGTGGTAGGCAATCCAGGTGGATCATCGATAATGTGTAGTCAAATTATAGAAGGTTTAAATGATAATGGTGTATGGAATGTTGAGTCGTCTACTATGAATGTATATCAAGTTACAGGAATTCCTTATAGATACTATTCTAGTGGTGGTAATGTTTCCACTAAAAAAGGGAAATATAATGGTCAATTATATGTTCTTATGAATAAAAATACTGCCTCAGCTGGTGAGGCATTAGTATCAATTACTAGCAATGTAAGTAACGTGATTAAAGTAGGAACAAATACAATGGGATGTGGAGAATTTGGCGAATCTACTAGTTATGTTTTGCCACAATCACATGTAACTATTCACTTACCTTATAAAGTATTTTATATGGAAGGATTTCATGAAGGAATTGGATTTTCCCCAGATTATTGGTTAGATACTGATAATATTATTGAAATATTTAATAATTGGTTAGTAACTCACAAAGAGTAGATCAACAAACTACTTTTTGTATAACACACACATTAGACTTTGTCTATATGTCTTTTGCTGAAATAGGCAAAAAAGACACATATTTAATAAAAATAGCAGCTTTAAACCCCTAAAAATGGTATGAGCTGCTTTTTTTATTACCTCATAAGTGACTTTTTGTCATACTACCTATCTACAGTTACCAAAGAGAGTTGAACCTTTGGTGTTAACGAGATTTGAACCATTAGTTCAACCACATAAAACAGGTCTACAGATAACGAGAATTGAACCTGTAAAGACAACGAGAGTTGAACCATTTGTGGCTTATATTGCTTTTAATGTTTTATGATCTATGGTAAAATATAAATAAGTAAAATAGTTTCGGAAAAAATATGGGTTTTATTTGTTATATTATTAGAAGGTATAGTTTTGATGAAATGAATGAAACTTTTTTGTTTGCTTATGTGTATTATTAGTGTAAGGAGGTCACGCTCATGAAGAAAATCTTATTAATAATTTTATTGGCTTTTTTAGCATTATTGTTTATTGGTTGTGTAGATAAAAAAGATGTTAAACTAATAAAAATTAATGATAAATGGTTAGGCAGAACTATTTATGAGAAAGAAGGTCTTATTAATAAAGTAGATACTGAATATTTTGAAATCACAAATAACACACTAATTCTTGATCCAATGCATAGTTATAGAATTGAAAGAATAGATAAAGATAATGATTTTTACACGTTAGAAATAAAATATCCTGAAGATTCTTTTATTTATAGTGCAAAAGATGAGTGGAATTATGAATGCTATTATTTGATTGTTGGAAAGAATGATTATTTTAGGATATGTGATATGTATTTTAATAAAGAAGAAAAGTATGTAGAAAGAATCTATAATTTAACAAGAATTAGTGAACTCATAACAAGTCTATCAGAAGAATTACCAGATGATTTTTCTTTTGAACTATCATTTGGTTTTGATGGTTATTATAATTCAAAAACAGGTGTTTTAAGAAATGGTTATAATTATGATCTAGATAAAGAATGTGTAACTGAACTATTCTTAACAAGTGAAGAACTAGCTACTATTTACAAGATGTTACGAGAAATTATGATAGATAATATTCCTAACTATTTAATGGTTAGTAATCAATTTGTAAAGCCATCTTATAATCCATTTATTAAAATAGAATATAATAATTTTAGTAAATTAGTGAAGTTTAGTAACGGGTCTTATATTAAAGTAGATGAATGGTATTATTATCAAGAGTTTGGTGAAGTGTATTATAAAATTGTAAATGAATACATTAAAAGTAGTGAGGAGTTTAAATCACTTCCACCTAATCAAAATTTATATGATTAAAAACTGAGAGAAAACCAACAAGCCAGGATGAATAGTCTTGGTTTTTTCGAACTCCCCTATCTACAATTACCCAAGAGAGTTGAACCTTTGATGTTAACGAGATTTGAACCTGTAAAGACAATGAGAATTGAACCCCAGTTATTGAATTAGTTTGTGGTGTGTGGTATAATCTTATTATAAGAATAATTAGGTGAAAACATTATGAAAGTATTAGTCGATGAAATTAGTATGGAACAATTGAATAAAGTAAAGAATTACTTTGTAAGTGATGAAGAAATCAAAATCCTCGAATATTGTGATAAGTCTGTAGCTTACTATGAATGCGAAAATCCATTTTATATTGAAGAATCTATTAAGGATATCGATAGAGTTTTAAAACTATGCGAGGATGTTTCTTACAATTCAAGTATTATGAAAAAAATTAAATGGGACGACTTCGATAAGTTTTGGTGGTTAATACTTGAAATAAAGAAACAAAGAGATATTGGTATTAAAACTGGTGATATTGAATATGTCTATGCCATGACTAAAGATATTGTTCCTGTAACATTGACAGATACTGAGAAACTAAATCGCGGTTTTACATTTGAAACACCACACTTAGTGGTATATGGGAAATCAAAACTTGGAGAGATGATGTTATATAAAGATATTGAAGATATGAGTGATTTTGTGTTTTTTGTCGAATTTATGAAAAGAGGACTATTTGGAAAGAAGTATAAAGAGTATAGCCATTATCATCCGCAAGACTATGAAGAAGCTATTAAAGGTGTGATTGGTTGGATGACAAATAGTCGAGAATTTATTGATAAATTTAAAATTGCAATTGAAGATAATTAAAGAAAAAAATGATTATATATGGTCTTGACTTTCTTAATATTATAGTGTAAAATGTAGTTACAAAGTGTGAGAGTAACACTATAAAGAAATCTCGATTGAAGACACAGTGTGAGAGTAACACTATAAAGAAATCTCGATTGAAGAAATGCTCTCGGGCCTTTTTGGTTCTGAGAGCTTTATTCTACTTGTGAGGCACTAATGGTTAAGCATTATGAAATAAAACATTTAAGTAATTAGTTTATGCAAAAATATCCAGATAATATTTATCCTGAATTTGAAAATATACTTAATAGGCCATATGTCGTATTTATAATTAAAATTGATAATCATACTTTTGCTCTTCCTTTTAGGACTAATATGAATCATAAGTATGGTTATAAATTTAAAACAACAGGTAGGGTTACTAATTATTCTACAGGACTTGATTTTACAAAAGCAGTTTTGGTTGATGATGCCTCACTATTAGGAGATCCCGCAATAATAGACAATAAAGAGTATCTAGAACTTAGTAAAAAGCATTTTTTCATAAGAAAACAATTTATAAAGTATTTTGAGAATTATAAAAGATATTTAAAAAATGAACTGAATGAATATCAATCTAAAGCATATGTTTATTCAACATTAAAGTATTATCATAAAGAACTTGGGATTCAATAGATACTGATAATACTATAATGAGAATGCATAATAATCCATCGATGAAAAGAGTAGCATTATGCACTGGTGGCTATTTTTTTATTTTTTATAAGAGTCTTTTTGTCATACTAGCAGAAAACTTTTCGTCAGAAATGTTTTTTGTACAGTAAAACCTTTAAAAGTGACTATTTGTCCAACACACACATATTGAATAGTCAAAGATGATACAAAAAATGTGTCATCTTTTTTTAATTTGAATATTTTAAAAAAAGCAAAAGTAAAATATCTCAAATCTTGGAAATGAAATACTTCAAATCTTAGAAGTGAAAATCCTCAAATATTAGAAACAATTTTACTCAAATTCTTGAAATTGCCATTAAAATATGATAAAATATTGTTGAGGTGACTAATCTATGTATAA
>JAEEGL017079482.1_pt1 | contig 32911 bp, 22 predicted proteins | sample 9134231 | NCBI WGS metagenome assembly JAEEGL01 (sample SAMN16246548, study PRJNA631951) | gut metagenome | biome: gut microbiome; feature: rumen; material: fiber-attached | host: Bos | place: Iran: Karaj | collected 2018-10
CGCCCTTTTCCACTTTTTGGCCGAGATTCTGTTCGGCGGCGTTTTTGGCTTTTTCACCCAGTCTTTCCAAAAAACTTTGGGCATCGGCCGTCCCGCAAACCATGGCCAGGACGGCGACAGAGAGCAATAGTTTTTTCATATTCGTTTGGTTTTGTCAATAGCTTAGCGTTAAATGGGGGAAATAGCCTCCGAAAGGCCGCCCCAAGGGGTAGATTCCACCATTTTTCGTAAAATTTGTTTTATGAAACGAACGCGACTTCTGTTGCTGTTACTTCGTTTATTCGAGTCCTCTGGGGAGACTCTTGATGCACAATGCAAATATAGCAAAAAGGCGCAGAATAACAAATGGTATGCACTGCATAACATGTCGCCCTATGTCGCTCTATTACGCCATAGGAAATCATTATTATTTACCCAGAATTTGGCAAATAATACGTATATTTGCATGTAGGACGTATCCGGACATGATATCAGAAGCCAATTGGTTTCATGTTCCAAATACCGACTTAGAAAGACACTAACTGACAGAAATGTTTCAGTATAGTTTCAGTAAATTTTTTACAAACCGCTAACAGATTTATTTTCAATTATTTACAACAAATAGTTGGTGCTCCCGCTCTGGGCACCCAGAGACCTCGTATAAGCCTGATTATCAGCCTTATGCGGGGTCTCTTATTTTATTTGCCCCACCTGCGCCCCACAAAAAGAAAGGGTGCAATTCCAGCACCCTGCCAGCCAAGAATCCGCCGTTTATTTGGATGGGTGCAAAAGCAAACCGCCAGCCTGGAAGGGGACTGGCGGCTGCGTTGAAACTTTTCAAAGTATTATCAATCTGCTACGGCAACTACTCCAGAATGAAGATGAAGCTCTTGACCGTTTCTTGCCCAAGATAACTGGGTTCATCGAAAAGCGGAACCGTAGCGGCATTCCCACTCCAGGTGAGTTTACGGCCTGTCATGTAATCCCCTTCATAGGTCCATCCGGTCCCAAATGTTGCAGAACTCCATGCGTAACCATCCTCAGGATTAATTACAATTGTTTTGAAGCTCTTTCCAAGCGAGTTGGAGAAGACGAAGTTCCCCTTATCTCCGTAACTGCTGCATACCATTTGTGCACTACCCCAGTAATTTACCCCAAATACCGAATTACCACTCATGGTTACGCTTATGCCGCTATTCGTATAAGGGGTAGATCCGGAATAACTCCTTTCTTCACCGTAATTACCCTCGCTCCACACAATGGTACCTGCAGGATAAACGCTTACGGTGCAACTTTTGGAGGTTCCGCCGCCATCATGGGCGGTGGCCTTTATGGTTGTGGTCCCTGCGGCCACTGCAGTGACAACGCCGGTAGCTGCATCTACGGTAGCGACAGATGTATCATCGCTGCTCCAAGTCACGGTTTTGTCTACGGCATAGGAAGGCGATACATAGGTGACAGAAAGGGTTTCCGTGGTGCCTCCCACAATCAGGAAAATAGACGATTTGTTCAGCGAGATGGAACTTACCTTCGTTGCGTTCATGGGGACGCGGATGTCGTAATACTTTCCGTTTTCAAAGAGCACCGAGTTTTCATTAGTGAAGGTATACTTTCCACCACCATCGACATAAGCCGTGAGGGTATACTTGTCGGCGCCGGCGTTCTCGTTACGCAGAGCCACGGTGAGCTCGCTTGCAGCGGCATCGGGCGTTACGGTAATATTGCCATAAGAGGTTCCTTGACCAAAGCCGGCATACTTGAACAGCCGCATTTCCGAGAGCTGCATAGCTCCGCCATTTCCTCTGTTGTTGCTTATCTCAAGGCGGAAATAGCGGTACTCTCCGGGAGTAGCCACATCAAAGTCCGTCTCTGTATTATTTGCATTGGGCAGGTCATTGTTGTTGACTTTCGTATCGATGACAGTCCAACTGTCCCCACTGTTCTTTTTGGCTTTCAGCACCCAGTCTGTAGGATTTCGATTAGATTGCCCCCCCGTGTCATTACCGGTTCTGAGCATATATCCTTCCACCTGGATGGCGCTGGCGGTGTGGAACTCGATATACCAGCCACCATCGGGCTTGTTCTGGCACCATTTAGTACCCAGGTTGTTGTCAACCAACTTATTGTGCACCTCGTTGTCATTATATCCTCCCGAACCTGCATCCACGGTGTAGTATCCGTTTCCGTAATAGTAGGTCTTGGGCTCCAATCCCCGGTAACTCTTATTAGTTACCAACTTGCCACTGTTAGCACTGATTGTCAAACTATTAACTGCAACGGGGCTGACGCCATCGGTCAGGCGGAACTTCACAATGGCCTGCTGGCTGGTGAAGTTGGCCGTATTGGTGGTAATGGTGGTGCCAACTACCTCACTCACCGTCACCTGGGCCGTGGCATAGTCATATTTCTTCTCAATAGAGCTGGCGTTGTCCAGAAGAATGCCCTTCTGACCAGTGTAGCTCCATTCGGCACGGGGGAAGAGGAAGTTCAGATTATCACCTTTTTTTGCACCGGTGACGGCGCCCGTCAGGGTGGTGCTGCCGGTTTCGCTGGCGGCGGCAGTCAGGGTGCCCATCGGATCACCGCTCCAGTCTCCGGCGAATACGCTCACCTGGTCGGTGGCGGCCCACTTTACGTTCAGGACCCGTTCGTCCAGGGACAGCGCCTTGGTATCTTCACCCTTGGTGGCGTCAACAGTAAGGGTGAACGTTTTTGCCGACGGCTGCTCGGGAGCAACGGCGGGAGTCATTTCTTTTTGGCAGGAGGCCAGGGCTGCAATGCAGGCAGCGCTCAGGCAAGTAATCTTCAACATGCTTTTCATGATGCTTCCCTCCTTGTTACCAGTTCCAAACACCATTACCGTCCAGCGAACCGGGATCAATCCCATCGTTGGCAGTTCCGTACGAGTCGCGCAATCCGCTCTGGCAGACAACGCCTTCAGCCTTCACCTCCACAGTCTCCGCCATGGGGGGGGGCATAAGTGATTTTGTTCTTTGTTTCCATTTATTGTTGTGTATTAAGATGTTACTCCCTATGCGAATCGAGCAAATGTAATAAAATAATACTGCTCGGACACAACTGCCCGGGCAGAATTTTACGCAGAATGTCTTTTTTGGCGTAATTTTTTACGCAGGATTACATTTTTTAAACCATTCGCGGGGCGAAAGGCCTTCCTCGCGGGTGAACACGTTGGAGAAAACCGTGCGGGAAGAGAAGCCGCAGCGCGCAGCGATCTCGTCCATTTTCAGATCCGGCTGCTCCAGTTTCAGGCGCTTGGCCTCTGCCACGCGATACCGGCTCACAAACTGATAAAACGTGCAGCCGTATTCCGCCTTGATAAACTGGGAAAGGTAGGTCCGGTTCATGGGCAGGACCGCCCCCAGGTCCGACAGTTGGAAAGCCGGATTGACATAGGGCTTTTCCTGCTCCATCCAAAGGTCCAGCTTTTGGCGAAGTTCACTGTTCTCGGGCGAGGGCGCGGGTTCCGTCATGGCCTCCGGCGCTGGTTCCTCTGCCTTTTCCCGCCTGCGCACCATCTCCCACGGGTCCTTGCGGCAAAGGATTTGCTCCGTGCTGTAGGCGAACATGAAGATGGTGAACCACAGCTGGGTAAAGCCGCGCGCCGGGGCCTGGGTAACGCAGATGAAAATATAATTGACGCCTACCAGCACCACCATCCACAGGTAACGGATAATCCACTGGACATCAAACGCGTCCAGGGTGGAGAAATTCTCTTCGCACCAGTTTTTATACGTGCGGACATGGGTAATAAGCAGCGGAATGAGCGCAAAAGGATATAACGCGATAAGGGGCCTCAGACTTAGGGGAATCAGGTAATCCAGGCCTACCAGCACACACATGGGAAGAACCTGCCATAGCCCGGTCTTGAGCGACAGCCATCCGGGCCGAACGGCTTCCGTAGGATACAGCAGCAATACCCAGCCCAGCAGGTTGCCTAAAAACAGTTCTATGGTGGTGATATGCTGGGCGCCCATATCCATTATCTGAGAATGGGCAAAGATATGGCCGACAAGATAGGTTGAGTCGATCAGACCCCAGATGAGAAGCGTCCAGCCCCATACTCTCCGGATACGCAGCCCGTCCGCATGTTTGAAAACAAGGAAAGAGCCGAAAAACGCCACGGTAACCGTGGTGGTAAACAGGAGCGGAGAAAGGACCTCTTCGAAGGTAGCAACAGAAATATAGCGCGAAAGCCACAGGCTAAGCGCTACGCAAACGGTGGTAATGATGAAAAACCCTTGTTTCACACGACAAATTTACAGAATCCTCTGCAAAAAGTGAAACAGGGTGTCAAAAACGCTTCGGCTCCGGCAGATTTTCAAGCTCTTCCCTTGGCTGCTCAACCCCCTCCCTAAATCCCTCCCCTCGGGGGAGGGACTCGCCGCAGAAGCGGCGGTGCGGGCCTGCTGGCCCTGTCGGCCTTCGGCCTCCGGAAAGATTGTGCCTTAGCGGGAATTATCGGCCTTACAGCGGGGATTTTTCAGTAATTTTCGTATTTTCGTAGAGAAAATTGAGACCACATATGAAACACGCCTTTGCTATCTGTCTGTTATTGAGCGCAGTACTTCCCGGGTTCAGCCAGACAAGGGCCGATGAATCGGCCTGTAAGGAAGAAATTAGGGTAAAGCGGATCTGGGACCGCGATTACAGTGCTTTCCCTTCGATTGTTCGCTACGGGGGCGCGTTGTATGTTAGTTTCCGCGAAGGCGTGAGCCATATTTTCGACGAAAATGGGATTGCCGCAGGCAAGACCCGCATCCTGCGTTCCGCCGACGGCGAGCACTGGGAGAGCGTTGCGCTTCTCGAAAAAGAAGGGTACGACCTGCGTGACCCCAAGCTGTCGGTTACGGCCGATGGCCGCCTGATGGTAATCCAGGGCGGTTCGGTTTACATAGACAAAAAGCTGGAAAGGCGCATTCCGCAGGTGTCTTTCAGTGCCGATGGCCTCAGCTTCAGCGCGCCCCAGCCGGTAGATTATCCAGATTCCGGCCCCTTCGCCTGGTTCTGGCGGGTAACCTGGCACGAGGGCAACGGCTATACCGTCAACTACGGCGAGGCCGATGAAAACAAGCTGGAGCTGCTCAAAACCACCGACGGACTGCACTTCGAAATGATTACCAACATTGCCCTGGACGGCTTTCCCAACGAGACCACGGTACGTTTCCTCCAGGACGGAAGGATGGTGCTGCTGATCCGCCGCGAAAAAGAGGACCGGAGGGCCTATTTGGGCGTGAGTGAACCTCCCTATACCAATTGGCAGCTTAAGCCGCTGCCATTCCAGATCGGCGGACCCGAGCTCGCGGTGCTGCCGGACGGGTCGCGTCTCATCGGCGGACGGGCCTATTTAGAGAACGGAGTTACCAAAACCTGCCTTTGGAAGGAGAGTGCCGATGGAGACATTGAATTATGGAAAACCCTCCCCTCGGGCGGCGACAACAGCTATCCCGGCTTTCTTGTGGAGGACGGCGAGTTGAAGGTCGTGTATTACTCCTCCCACGAGCTCACCCGTCCCGACGGCCGCCCCCGCGCTGGCATCTATCTGGCCCGGATTCCCTTGGTAAACAATCCGCAGTCGGTAGCCAGGCACTGATTCATGAATAAAACTCAGGTTTCCCCGCTTTAGACACAGGAACGCCTGGCCAAGAGGCCAGGCGTTCTCTTGTTCTGTCGAACGGACATTAGCTGATGTAGCTGCGGAGGGCCTCGACATACGCCGCGAAAGCGTCACGGCCCTGGTCGGTGATGCGGCAGATGGTCTGCGGCATCTTTCCCTTGAAGCCCTTGGTGACCTCGATGTAGCCGGCCTGCTGGAGTTTGTCAATCTGGACGCTCAGGTTTCCGGAAGTGGCGCCGGTCTGCGCTTTCAGAAAGACGAAGTCTGCTTCCGGTACGCCGAGGAGGACCGACATCACCGCGAGCCTGAGCTCCGAATGGAGCAGAGGATCAAGCGGTTGGAAGGATTTGACGGTTTCGTTCATGGCAGGTTACTTTGCGGTTTTCTTCTGGAAGATAACGCCCGGCACAATGAGGGCCACGACGCCCAGGATGGCAAAACTCAAGATCTGGAGGGGAGAACCATTGGGGACCAGCAGTACCAGTAATACGGCCAGGATGGTGGCCACGACGGCAGCTGCCGTAACGGACTTCATCTTCATTACGGCGCCGGAAATGGCCCCGCAGAGCCCCATCATCAGAGAAAGAATGAGGGAAAGGTTGATGGTTACAACGCTCTCGTTGCCTTGTGCATAGAGGATTAAAGCCGCCACCCAGAGCAGGGCATAGAGGCCGACGGCAAAGAAGCCGAACCACTTCCAGACGCAGCCCAGGATGCGTTTGGGTTCGCTTTCGGGAACTTTTTCCTGATTGCGCGTCATAAAATAGGTGCCGATGGCGCCGATGATGGTCATTGCGAACCAGAGCATGTTCCACATGGGGCTGCCGGTTTTGGCCCAGAGGGCCCAGACGACGACAGAGGTGAGAGTGACAAGAGCACCCCAGAGGATGAGGGGCTTTCCAGTATTCTTCGCAATCGCGTTGCGGCTGCGTTCGAGGGTTTCCGTAATGATACGGAGGCTGTTTTCAGCAGAAAGGTTTTCCATAACCGATGGTGTTTTTTAAAATAATACCTTTAATAATAATCCATCGCAAGGCGTCCCTTGCCGACTCTCTGCCGTCCGTTGCGCACCGTTCAGCTTTGAATCTGGTGCAAAGATAAACAAGTTTACAATATAAACCAAATTATTTAGCAAAATTTCGTCAACTTTTTTGCACCCGCCTCAAAAAAGGCTATTTAAGGGCCTTCTCTGCCACATTCCAGCCCTCTACATGGATGACGGGCTTGGAGGGAGAGTCGGCGTGAGCAATTTCCAGGGTGATGGTCTGGGCTTCGCCGGGCAGAAGGGTGAAATAGTTGTCGGTGGTGAAAGTGTAAGGTGCGGGCAGGCCGTCGTCTCCCAGCAGGAGCACCTCGTTGAAGAAGGCAATCTTGCTGGAGGTGTTCTTCAGCGTTACGTCAAAATAGAGGTTTTCGGCATCGGCCCTCTTGCGTAAAGTAGTCCTGACGGTGGCGGAGGGCATGTCCTGCAGGCTCTGGAAACCGGAGGCGCAAGGGCCGGTGAGCGTGCCGGGCGTGTATTCGTCGCAGGATCTCCAGTAGAAATTGGAGGACAGCAGGTTGCCCTTGGCATCCCGGCACTCCAGTGCGATGAAATGCACCGGGGTGATGGCTTCCGGAATGGAGAGTTGCAGCACATCGCAGGCGACACCATCGGCCGGCACGACTACGCTGCGAGCCGTCCAGGAGTCTAACTTCTTGCTGTTGAGGTCGTAAAGTTTGGCCGTAACGGAGAGGCCCTCCAGCGGACAAAGCTTGTCGTTATATACCGAAACGGTGTTTTTCAAGTAATCGAACTGCACGTGGATGGGCTCCAGCGCGTGCATCGTGTGATAGAGCGAAGCCGTAGGAATCAGATACCAGTCCCACATGTGGTTCTTGATCATGGGAATGGGGCTGGCGTGGCTCCAGAACAGGGTTCCGGAGCAGAAACGGTCGCCATATTCCAGCTTGTTGTAGTTCCAGACATCCCAGATAGACTTGGAATTCATGGCGCCCAGCAGCTGCGTTTTCCAGCCATACTCCTTGATGGAGCTGGATTCGCCGTATTCATCGGCCAGGGCCTTGACGGTGGTGGTTACCTTGCCGAAGCCGCTGCCGTCCAGGTAGTCCCAGACGTACTTGTCCATCGGCCATATTTCTTCCGGGCGCAGGAAGCGCTGGAGGGAGGTGTAGTGGGGCATTCCGGTGAAGCCGTATTCGGGGTTGAAGCCGTTGACACGGCTGCCGCGGGGCGAGGCCTTGTCCAGATAATGCAACATGGGGTTCACCTGGACATAGGGGCTGCCGTCGTGGATGCCGTCGCATTCGCTCTGCTGCTGCCACGGGCGTGTGCCGTCCAGTTTTTCTATCAATTCCCGCGTTCCGCTGACCTCGGTGCTCTCGTTGGAGGCCACGTAGAAGGCCACGCAGGGGTGATTTCTCACTCTCTTGACGCTGGATTCCACATTGGCGAAGTAGGTGGCCTTGTCGTGCGGATGGCGGGTGTCGCCGGTCATGAAGAACTCTTCCCATACCAGGAAGCCGTACTCGTCGCAAAGCTGGTGGAAGTAATCACTTTCCACAATACCGCCTCCCCAGAGGCGCAAGAGGTTGAATCCGCACTGGGCGCTCATGCGCAGGACAGCCGCCATGCGCTTGTCGTTGTCCCGGAGCATGGCTTCCGGAATCCAGTTGGAGCCGCGGACGAAGATGGGTTTGCCGTTCACGACGAAGAGTTTGCTCTGGTCCGGCGTTTCGCGGGTGGCCACGATTTCCCGGATGCCGAAGGTGGTTTCGGCCGTGTCGCTGAGCTTGTCACCGTCGTACACCTCCACTTTAAGGTTGTAGAGCGGATGCTCACCCTTGCCCAGGGGCCACCAGAGGGCGGGATGGTCTATATGGACGGGCTCGAAACTAACCTCCTGATCCTCTTCACGATAGAGCTCCACCGTCTTCTCAAAGGTAATGGGGCTGTCCAGACCGGGGCCGGTAATCTCGCCTATTACGCGTGCCGGATGCGTTTTGGGACTGTCCACATAACGGCTGCTCACTTCTACGCTGACGTTGAGGTCTGCGGCATCGTAGTTGGGATGCGCCAGATTGGCCTTCACGAAAGGATGGCGCACCGTCATTCCGCCGGTGGAATACAGGGAAATGCTGCGCCAGATACCGGTATTGCGGTCCCGGACGGCATCCCAGAAGGTAAAATCCCAGCCCACGCTCATAAGCATGGTGGAATTAAGGCCGATATTCCCGTCGCCGCCGTTGTTGTACTCGCCGGGGGCGCCCCAGGTCTTCTTGCCGGGGCGGCCGGGGAAGTCTACGGGATACACCAGCACGGCCAGGGCGTTGCGCCCGCCGATGTTGGCGAATTCGGTGATGTCTATGTCGTCATCCCGGAACATGCCGGTGAGGGTGCTGAAAAGGTGTCCGTTCACCCAGAATTCGGCCCGGTAATTGACGCCTTCGGGGTGCAGCCACACCTTTTTGCCGGCAAAATCGGCCGGAATGTCGAATTCCGTGCGGAACCAGTAGGTGTAGTAGCCCCGGTCCACATCGTTGATGTCCGGGATGAGGCCTTTGGTAAGGCGGTTGTTGTCGGAGAAATACGGGTCCGGAAGCTGGCCGTTCTCTACCAGGTTGGTGAGGACGGTGCCGGGGACGCGGGCGCTAAGCCAGGCAGCGTCGTCAAAGCCCGGCTGCGAGAGTTTTTCGGCCGATACGGGCACCTGGTCCAGGCGGCACATTTTCCAATCGGCCGTACCGCCGTTTCCCTTCACGGAGTCGAAGTAGATGCGGTTGGCTTTGCGGGCATTGTTGGGCGATACTGCGGCAGAAAGCGCAAAGGGAAGGAGGATACTCAGCAGGAGCAGGGCCTTTTTGAATGCAGTTCTCATCGGTATTCCAGGACGGTTTTAACAAGCTTGTATTTACTTACCATGCCGGTATGGCTGTTTTCGTGCGATTCGGTGCGGGTATTGAAGGCCAGATAGCGTTCCCCATCAATGAAAATGAAGCCCGGGGCGGCCAGGAACCAATGCTCATCGGCCTCTATCCAGCGGTTCAGCGCGCAGGGGAGCTCCCGCACAAAGGGGCCGTCGGTCAGGTAGCACCGGAAGAAGCAGGCGTCTGTGGTGCCTCCGTGGGTGTTGTAGTACGTGGGGAAGAGCAAATCGTAGCGCTGGTCCGCCGCGGAGGCGGCATTATTATACAGGAAGTCCCCGGCCAGGACCTCGGAAGCGCTAAGCTGCTTTCCGTCAAGGTCGTACTCGGTCAGGGTAATCCTGCGATTCTTATAGTGTTCCTGTGTTACGCGGGAATAGAGTTTCATCTTCCGGCCCCGGGGCACCATGACATTCTGTGTGTCGTGCTTGTCCGGATGAAGCAGGACGGGGTCGGTAAAAGTTACTCCGTCCTTCGATTTCCAGAGAAACATACAGTGCTTTCCGTCCACTATCTGGTTGCCTACCAGGCGGAAAGGCCACTCCTTGTCCTCCACCCGGCATACCGACTGCTCGATGATCGCATCCATGACCTTGCCTTTCAGCTCATAATGGAAACCATCGGCCGATTCGGCCCAATAGAGATTCTGACTCCATTCGTCCTCGGCGATGCCGTTTTTCTCATTGCCGGAGAAATACATCCGGTAGTTACCGCCCGGGAGCTGGACAATGTTGAAATAATTGATCAACTCCATCCCGAAATCCTCGTTGCAGACAATCTCAATAGGCGGTTCGGGGAAAGCTACGCCCGTAATCGTTTTCCTTCCGCAGGCGCAGAACGCCACGGCCGCCAGGAAAACCACAAGGAGTCTTTTCATATCAGAAGTTCATTTGTGAACAAATATAGTAAAAAACTCCATTTAAACCGCCACTCGTGGCAATAAGAAGCCGATTCGGGTCAAATATTGAAAAAAAATCCGTAACTTTGTAAATTCATTCTAAATGAGATAAACAGGCAAAATGAAGACGAGAAGGGCGGCCCAATATGGCAGAAGGCTCCTTGCCGGAGCTTTTCTCCTCATTTCGTTCCTCACCCAGGCACAGGTGAAGAAGGTCGTCGTGTCCGGCTATGTGCGGGATGCGGAGACCGGTGAGCCGCTTCCGCAGGCCGTCGTGTTCCTGGAAGACAAGAAAACGGGCGTCGCGACCGACGCCGTGGGGTTCTATTCCTTCTCGGTTACAACTGGCGAGCACACTATTTTATGCTCATATTTCGGGTATGTGACGGAAGAAGTGGCCATGACGGTGACCAAACAGGTCCGGCTGGATTTCGATTTGAAGACGGACCAGAGTGAGTTGGAAGCCGCCACCATCTTCTCCCGCTCCAAGAGAGAAGAAATCCGGCTCCCCCAGATGGGTCTGGAGCGCGTAGACGCCGCCGTTATCAAAAAGATGCCCACCCTCCTGGGAGAGGCCGATGTCATCCGCGTCATCCAGATGATGCCGGGCGTACAGACACCCAGCGAAGGATCCACCGGCTTCAGCGTGCGAGGCGGTGGCCTGGACCAGAACCTCGTCCTGATAGATGGGGCTCCGGTGTATAACAGCGGCCATTTCCTGGGCTTCCTGTCTATGTTCAACGGAGACGTCATCCGTGGCGTAGACCTGTACAAGGGCGATTTTCCCGCTTCTTACGGAGGGCGCCTCTCTTCGGTGCTGGACATTTCTACCAAGGATGGAAACAACCGGAGCTTCGGCGGCAATTTTTCCATCGGCCTCATTACTTCCAAACTTTTTCTGGAAGGGCCCATCTTGCCCGGGAAGCTTTCTTTCATGCTGGCCGGCCGTCGAACCTATATGGATCTGTTCTTCCCGCTGTTCGGGAAAAGGATTCCGGACAAGACCCAGATGTACTTTTACGACCTTAACGCCAAACTCAGCTGGATTATCGGAGAGAAAGACCGGCTTTACCTGAGTGCCTTCAGCGGTAAGGACGTATTCGGATTAAGCATGGAGGAATTTAATCTGGATGAAATGGTCTTCGGCTTTGCCAACCACACCCAGACCCTTCGGTGGAACCACGTATATTCCCCCAAGATTACTTCGGACGTGATTCTCTACAACTCCCTGTTCCAGAACGATATTTCCACGTGGATGGAGAATTTCGATTTCGATATGCAGCAGCAAATCCGGGAGTTCGGTGTGAAGGCCGGATGGACCTGGTATCTGAATCATTTCAATACCATCAAGGCGGGAGTCCAGACGACCTGGTATGGTGTTTTTCCGGGCGCGGTTAAGCCCAGAAGCGAGAGTTCTTTGATGGATGAAGTTACGTTTTCGACCACTCACGCCTTCCAGCCGGCTATCTATTTGCAGAATGAACAGAAACTGGGCGACTTCACTCTCCGGTATGGTGCCCGTTTCGCGTCTTTCATTACTTATGGTCCCACGCAGCAGAGGTACTTTGACCCCGATACGCACGAATTGACTGAGATAAAAGATATTCAATTGGGGAAAATCATCAAAACGTTCAGTGGTTTTGAGCCTCGTGTGTCCGTGTCTTATTCCGCCACGGACGACCTCTCCTTCAAGGCCGCCTGGATGCGCAGCTTCCAGTATCTCCAGCAAGCCCGCGTGAGCATCACAGGAAGTCCCGTTGACGCCTGGTTTACCGCTTCGCCCAACCTGAAACCACAGCGTTCCGACCAGTATTCACTGGGTGTTAACGCCCTGTTTCTCAATCAGGCTTTGACGCTGTCCCTGGAAGGGTTTTACAAAGACAACCGGAACACCGTAGATTTCATAGACAAACCGGGTTCGGTGATAGCAGACCTTGACCGGGAAGGAAAACTCCGTACCGGAAAGTCCTGGGCCTACGGTGTGGAAGCGATGTTAAAGTATGAGTTCGCACGCTGGAGTGGCTGGCTGGCTTATACCTGGTCGCGGTCCCGGTATAAGATTCCCGAAATCAATAACGGGAAGCCGTACCCTTCCCCGTTGAATCACGAGCACGCCATCAATTTTGTCCTTAGCTACGACTTTACCAAGCAGTGGTCTGCTTCTGCCGAATGGGTATACTACAGTGGCGCTCCCACTACCTATCCCATCGGCCGGTACTATTTCTCGGGCTCCTGGATTCCCGTCTATTCCAGCCGCAACGAAGACCGTCTGCCTGACTACCACCGGATGGACCTCTCCCTCACGTTCCGGACACCCCGCCGCGTGGCCGATAAACGCTGGTCCTCCGAATGGAATCTATCTCTGTACAACGCTTATTCCCGGCACAATGCCTGGTCCATTGGCTTCAACTATAACTGGGAGAAGGAAAAGGCTGAGGCGCGTAAAGTTTATCTGTTCACCATTGTTCCGTCCATTTCCTGTAACATCAAGTTCTAAGCCGATGAAAAAGATCCTTCTTTTTTCCCTCCTGCTGCTTCTGGGCGTCGCCTGCTCGGAAGAGATTGATGTCCGGTCCCGGTCGGAGTACCAGGATTTCCTGGCGGTACAGGCCGTGCTGAACGACCGGGCCGACGAGCCCCAGAAAGTGGTCCTCTCCCGCACCATTTCCTATTTCCACGAAGAGAAGCAACCTATGGTAAAAGGGGCTTCGGTCCAGGTTAACAATACCATATTCAAGGAGATGGAAGACGGGGTCTATGTGGCACCCATGGGCTTCTGCTGCCAGCCTCTGGAAAATTACCACCTGCAGATCCGCCTTCCCGACGGAGAAGAATATGAGGCCGATACGCAGATGCCGGAGCGGGGGTTTGAGATAGAGGCCATCGACTATGCCTGGGGCGGAGGAAAGACCATGGATAGCGATAGCGTTTGGACCATCGGCCTGTGGGGGATTGAAAAAGAGTTGGAGTCCAATTATATTGTTACCCATGCTGTTAACGGGTTATATGAACCTTTTGAAAAGTCCCTCTTGATACAGGACGTCTACTTCAATGACCATAACGTCGTGGCTTTCCCCGTTGAGGTTTTTTTCCAGATTGCAGACAACTGGAAACAGTACGGGGACTGCTACAAATATCTGGAGCAAGGAGATGTCATTACCCTGGAGATCTGGTCCGTCGACAGAGGTTTTTTTGATTTTCTATTCTCTGTGTATGAGGGTGGCCAGGCATCCATCCCTCTTTTCTCGACCCAACCGGCCAACTATCCAACCAATATCCGGGGAGAACGGGTGCTGGGCTATTTTGCCGCCTGCCCCGTTGCCCGTGCTTCCGTGGTGGTAGATGACCCCTTCCGCACGTACTACAAACGCGCCGTTATGGCCTTGCAGGAATAAGCCACGGTGACTTTTCCTGGATTCGGGAAAAAGCAGTATCTTTGCATGATATGTCCGAAGACCAGAAAATCATACAGGCATTTACTTCCGGCGAGTACAAAGAGGGTTTTGTAACCGACGTAGAGCAGGAGTTCATCCCCAAAGGATTGAACGAGGAGATTGTGCGGATGATATCGGCCCGCAAAGAGGAACCGGAGTGGCTGCTGGAATTCCGCCTGGACGCTCTGCGCAAATGGCAATCCATGCCTATGCCGGACTGGGCGCACCTGGATATGCCGGAGATTGATTTTCAGGATATTATCTACTTCGCTGCCCCCAAGAAAGACAAAGATCGGCCCAAGGAAATTGACCCCAAACTGGCCGAAACCTTCGACAAGCTGGGCATTCCCCTCAAGGAGCGTGACGTGCTGGCGGGCGTGGTGGCCGTGGACGCCGTCTTCGACTCGGTGTCTGTCACTACTACCTTCCGAAAGACCCTGGCCGAAAAAGGCATCATCTTCTGCTCGTTCTCGGAGGCCGTGAAAGAGCATCCGGACCTGGTGCGCAAGTATTTGGCCACCGTGGTGCCGGCCAGCGACAACTACTTCGCCGCCCTCAACAGCGCCGTCTTCTCCGACGGTTCCTTCTGTTACATTCCCAAGGGAGTTCGCTGTCCCATGGAGCTCAGCAGCTATTTCCGCATCAATGCGCGGGGCACGGGCCAGTTCGAGCGCACGCTCATAGTGGCCGATGAAGATTCGTACGTCAGCTACATGGAAGGCTGCACCGCCCCCATGCGCGATGAGCAGCAACTCCACGCCGCCGTCGTGGAAATCATAGTAGAGAAAGGGGCCGATGTCAAGTATTCCACCGTGCAGAACTGGTACCCCGGCGACGCCGAGGGCAAAGGCGGCATCCTGAACCTGGTAACCAAGCGCGGAATCTGCAAGGGCGACGGCTCCCATCTGAGCTGGACGCAGGTGGAAACTGGCAGCGCCATCACCTGGAAATACCCTTCCACCATCCTGAAAGGGGATTATAGCAGCTCGGAGTTCTATTCGGTGGCCGTCACCAACAACCATCAGCAGGCCGATACGGGCACCAAGATGATCCACCTGGGCCGGGGCACCAAGAGCCGCATCGTGTCCAAGGGCATATCGGCCGGTGTGAGCCAGAACAGCTACCGCGGCCTGGTGCGTATGGCCAAAGGAGCCCAGAATGCCCGCAACTTCTCCCAGTGCGACAGCCTCCTCATAGGCTCACGCTGCGGAGCCCATACTTTCCCGGACATTCAGTCCCAGAATCCCACAGCTACGGTGGAGCACGAGGCCACCACGTCCAAGATCAGCGAAGACCAGCTCTTCTACTGCAACCAGCGGGGAATCGGCCCGGAAGAGGCCGTAGGCCTTATTGTGAACGGCTATGCACGCGAAGTCCTGAGCCGCCTGCCCATGGAGTTTGCCGTAGAAGCCCAAAAACTGCTGCAGGTTTCCCTGGAGGGGTCCGTGGGTTAATTGTGATTAGATTATGATGGATTATTTAGATATAATTCTTTTTGAACTGGCCGGACGACCGGTCCTCTTGATTGACTTTGTAAGTTCGCTGCTGGGCCTCATCTGCGTATTTATGGCCGGGCGCAACTCCAAATATAATTTCTGGGTGGGCTACCTGTATACGGCCGCGCTCTTCCTCCTTTTCTGGAACAAGAACCTGTACGCCAACCTGTTGCTGCAGCCGGTTTCGCTGGCCATCAATATTCTGGGCCATTACCGCTGGACACATCCCAAGAGCTCGGAGCGCAGCGCCGAGGACCACCATTCCCTCCGCGTGACCATGCTCAATGGCCAGGAGCGTTTCATGTGTCTGTTCGGTGTCCTGCTGGTGGCTTTTGCCTGGGGCTGGCTGTTGGACCAGTTGTTCCCGGCCGATCCTCACCCTTATCTGGATTCCGTGGTCACCGCGCTCATCCTGCTGGCACAGCTGCTCAGCTCCCTCAAGAAGTGGGACTGCTGGATTGTGTGGCTGGCCGTGAATGTGACCCAGATAATCCTGCACCTGAGCGTGGGCAACGTCTTCATGCCCATTGTCTGCACCCTGTACCTGATCAACGGCCTCTGGTCGCTGGCTACCTGGATGAAACTCTATAGGAAAAATGGATAAATTGCTGGAAATACGTAATTTGCACGCCAGAATCGGCGACAAGGAAATCCTGAAGGGCATCGACCTGGACATCAAGCCGGGCGAGGTGCATGCCGTCATGGGCCCCAACGGGGCGGGCAAGAGCACCCTCAGCGCAGTTCTCACCGGCCGCCCGGACTACGAGGTCACGGAAGGCAGCATTCTGTATAAGGGACAGGACCTTCTGGCCCTGAGCCCCGAAGAGCGTGCCTGGGCGGGCCTTTTCCTGAGTTTCCAATATCCCATAGAGATTCCCGGCGTCACCATCACGGCCTTTATGAAGGCTGCGGTCAACGCCAAGCTCAAGGCCCAGGGGCAGCCGGAAATGAAGGCCGGTGATTTCCTCAAACTCATGAAGGAAAAGATGGCCCTGGTGCAGATGAAGCCCGAATTCGCCAAGCGCGAAGTGAACGTAGGCTTCTCCGGCGGCGAGAAAAAGCGCAACGAGATTTTCCAGATGGCCCTGCTGGATCCGGTTCTCTCCATTCTGGACGAGACCGACAGCGGCCTGGACGTAGACGCCCTCAAGATTGTGGCCGACGGTGTGAATACCCTTCGCAGCCCGGAGAAATCGGCCATCATCATTACGCATTATCACAAGCTCCTGGAGTATGTGAAGCCCGACGTGGTGCACGTGCTCAAGGCCGGCCGCATAGTGAAAACCGGCGGCCGCGAACTCATAGATGCCATTGAGGCTCAGGGATTTGACCAGTTCTAGCATGGGCCACGGTAAGTATATAGCACCTTCACAAGGACAATACCAGGTTCAGGCCGGGGAGGTCTTGAACCTGCAGTACGTGGTGCTGCCGGGAGAATCCAGGGACATCGAGATAAGCGTGGATCTGGTGGGTCCCGGCGCAGAGGCGCATATCAAGGCCCTGTATCTGTGCAAGGCCACCGAAAAGGTGCGTTTCCGCATTGTGATGCACCACAAGGCCCCCGGCTGCAAGAGCACCCAGCTCATCAACGGCATAGCCGGCGGGCAGGCCGATGTCCGCTTCGACGGCACCATCGTAGTAGCGCCGGACGCCCAGCAGACGGAAGCCTACCAGGAGAACCACAACATCGTTCTCACAGAGGACGCCAAGGTGGTTACCAAGCCTCAGCTGGAGATTTATGCCGATGACGTCAAGTGCTCGCACGGCGCCACCGTGGGCCAGCTCAACGCCGACGAGCTCTTCTATATGCGCTCGCGCGGCATCCCCGAGGCCGAGGCCCGTACTCTCCAGATGCTGTCTTTCCTTTCTCCGGTGATCCCTGCCGGCCGCGAAGAGGAAATCGAGGCTGCCGTTAGGAGTCTGTAATTCTTTTAGTATCTTTGCGATATGAGTTTTCGCAGGGGGATATCTCTTTTGGCGCTGACGGCCCTGATGGCCGCCTCCTGCATCGCACCTCCCAGCCTGGATAAAAAGACCCGCCAGCTCATGGATGAGCTGGACGGCTATCTGGCCCTGAGGGAAGCCTATGCCGCCAAAAAGCAGAACCAGCTGGACGTATACCGTAATTTGGCCCAGGCCACCACGGACCCGGCCCGGCGCTATGAGTTGGAAATGCTGGCTGCGGAAGAGTATTTCGCCTTCAACTTCGACTCCACCCAGTCTTATCTTAAGAGTTGCCAGTCGCTGGCCCGGCAAATAGAAGACGAGGAGCGCCTTAACCAGGCCTCCGTTATGCTGGGGCATCTGTACGACAAGGCCGGTAACTATCTGGAAGCCACGCAAATTCTTTATAACCAAATAGATACAAACGCCTTGTCGGAGGAGCTGAAGGCCGAGTATTTCTGGACCCTGTACGATTACAGCAAGGACATGGCCGGCAATTCCGGTATGGTGGAACGGATGTCCATCCCTCCGGCGGCTTCGTTCCGTGCCCGTTTGTACCAACTGCTTCCTCCTTCCTCGGACCGCTACCGGGCCCTGCTTAGAGACCAGTACATCGATGAGGGACAGTTAGATTTGGCCGATAGCGTTAGCACCTTGCTGGTTCAGAGCGTCAAGCCCGAAGACCGCGACTTTGCCATCCACGCCTTTTTCCAGTCGGAACTGGCCAATCTAAGGGGAGACCAGGCGGAGCGCCTGTACTGGCTGGTGAAATCGGCCGAATGCGACCTTATCAATGCGGTGAGGGACTACGCTTCCCTGACCATGGTGGCCCAGCTCATCCTCCCTTCCGACGTGGACCGCTCTTTCCGATACCTTCGGATAGCGCAGGAGGACGCCCTGTTTTATAATGCCAAGCTCCGCCCCTGGCAGATCTCCCGTTTCCTCATGGAGGTGGAGGATGCCTATTCCACGCGGCAGGATGGAGTCAACAGGACCAACAAGATTGCGGCCGTCTTTTTGGCGGTCCTGACGGTAATCCTTGCCATCCTGGCCCGCATCTGGGTGCGGCGCTCCCGCAAACTGGCCAAGATGAGCCGCGAACTGGAGAAGAGCAACAAATCCCTGGCCATGGCCAATGCCACGCTCAACGACCTCAACCGCCAGATTTCGAACGCCAGCCGGGTCAAGGAGAAATACATTGTGAACTTCCTCCAGGGCTTATCGGCCCAAATCTCCGTCATCCGTACGGAGGACAACCGCTTCCGCAACCTGCTCAAGCAAGGGAAGGCCGACCAGTTGCTGAAAGAGCTTTCCATCAGCGGCCGCTCAGAAAAGGCCCGCGACGAGTTTTACGAAACCTTTGACAATACTTTCCTGGCCCTCTATCCGGATTTTGTGGCTCAGTTCAATGCTTTGCTGCAGCCGGAAGCCCGGGTGATCCCGCCGGAAGGAAAGCTTACCACGGAGCAGCGGGTGTTTGCCCTGATTCTCCTTGGTGTGGACGACAGCAAGAAAATCGCTTCCATGCTGGACTACTCTGTAAGTACCATCTATAATTACAAAGTAGCCATAAAAAATGCTTGTCTCGGAGAGCGTGAAACCTTCGAGGAAAGGGTAAAAGCCCTAGGTAAGTAGCTCATCGGCCACTACTTTTACACATACCCTTAAAAACACTAACCGCCTAATTTTGTGGCGGTTATCTTTTTATGTTTGCTACTTTTGTTTTCCTAAGAAAAGCACCTGTGAAAATTCCGGATAATTTTGCACCAGACCTAGTGTCGAAAAACCTCATTTAATTAAACAATAACCAAAAACGCACAACAAATCCAAACGCGTATGAAAAAAATTGCTTCCTTAATCCTTGCATTAGGATTGAGCCTGGTGGCAATGGCGCAGGGCGTCACCTTCAAGGGTGTCGTACTTGACAGAGCCAACCAGCCGGTTATCGGCGCTTTTGTAGTTGAGCAGGGAACCACCAATGGTACCATGAGCGATGAGAACGGCGCTTTTGCGCTTACCACCGCCCGCGGCGCCTCTGTGGAGGTCTCCTGTATCGGTTACGTGACGCAGGTAATCGTTAACAACGGAGAGCAGAATCTGCGAATTGTCCTGGTGGATGATGCCCAGATGCTCGAAGAAACCGTCGTCATCGGATACGGCGTACAGAAAAAATCCGTGGTAACGGCCTCCATCTCCTCGGTTACCGCGGACGATTTGAAGGTTCAGTCCCAGACCCGCGTGGACAACATGCTTCAGGGTATGACCTCCGGTGTGCAGGTTACCCAGAACTCCGGTGCTCCTGGCGCCAGTTCTACGGTGATCGTCCGTGGTGTGGGCTCCATCAACCACGCGTCTCCGCTTTATATTGTAGACGGTATGCCTGCAGGCAGTATCGACTACATCAACCCCAACGACATCGAGCGCATCGACGTCCTTAAGGACGCCGCTTCCGCTGCCGTTTACGGTGCCCGTGCGGCAGACGGCGTTGTGCTGGTCACCACCAAATCGGGCAAGGAAGGCAGAACGGTCGTGAATTACGACTTCTCCTATGGTATGCAGAATCCCTGGCGCAAGCCGTCCGTGCTCAACGCTACGGAATATGCCATCATGATGAACGAGGGTATGCTCAATGCCGGCAGCGCTCCCATTTATGACGATCCCTATTCTCTGGGTAAAGGTACCGACTGGGTAGATGCGATTTTCGACAAGAACGCTCCCATCGTCAAGCACGACCTCAACGTCTCCGGTGGAACCTCCCGCGTCAACTACAGCATTTCCGGCAGCTATCTTTCCACGAAAGGTACCATCGGTGGCCGTTTCGACCAGTCCTATTATGACAGAATGACGCTGCGCGAGAATGTAGGTGTCACCCTGTTTGACCAGTCGGCCGAGCGCAACTGGCTCAACAAGCTCACCTTCAGCAACCAGATTTCTTACGCCCATATCAAGAGCGCCAGCATCTCGGCCAACTCTGAATACGGCTCCCCGCTGGGTTCTGCCCTGGGTATGTCCCCTCTGGATCCCATCTATGCCGACGCTGCCGAAGAGGCCCGCTACCAGTCCCTCTATCCGGCCGGATATCCCTATATCATCCGCAATAGCGAGGGTGTGGCCTATTTCATCGCCGACGGCGGTACCTATAATGAGCAGGCCAACCCCATTGCCATGCTGGACCGTCCTCACAGCTACAGCAGCACCGATAAGATTGTTGCCGCATTGAATACCGAACTCCAGCTCATTGACGGCCTCAAATTCCGCAATGCTCTCAGCCTGGACCTTTCCTATGTGTATCAGCACGGTTATACGGTTCCGTATTTCCTGACCTCCAAGAGCTACAGCTACGATACGGTGACTACCTCCACGGTGTACGACTCCAAGGGCAATCCCTCCACCGTCGAGAAGACGAACTACGGTTCCTCCGCTTACCAGAACATGTACCGTTACTACAGCTACCAGGTGGAAAACACCCTCGTGTATGACAAGGTGTTTGGCAAGCATTCCCTTAACGTGGTGCTGGGTCAGTCGGCCTATATGTCCTCTTCTTCCTCCCTGGGCGCTTCCGCCAAGGGCCTCATCTATCCCGACGATCCCTGGAAGATCAGCGTAAACAACACGCTGGGTCAGGCGAACGACGGTGACCGTGACGGCTGGGGAAGCTGGAATTCCATTCCTTACAGCATCCTTTCCTACTTCGGCCGTGTTACCTATAACTTTGACGAGCGTATCCTGGCCCAGGCAACCGTCCGCCGGGACGCTTCCTCTCACTTCGGCCCCAACAACAAGTGGGGTACCTTCCCGTCCGTTTCCATAGGCTGGAACCTGAAGAACGAGGAGTTCCTCAAGTACAACCCGGTTATTTCCCTGGCCAAGATCCGTGCTTCCTGGGGTATCAACGGTAAGGACAACCTGAGCGACTTCCTGTATGCCGTTTACGCACAGTCCGGCAACAACTATATCTTCGGTTCCGGTGCCAATGCTACGGAAAGCGTCAATATCGGTGTGAAGGCCTCCGGCCTGGCCAATCCCAACGCCAAGTGGGAACAGTCCATCCAGACCGACTTCGGTGCTGAAATCGGCCTCTGGGGCAACCGGTTCACGGCTACCGTAGACTACTATATCAAGGACGCTTCCGGCATGCTTATGGAAATGCAGGTGCCCACCTACGCAGGTGACTCCGCTCCTACCGGCAACGTCGGTACCATGCGCAACTCCGGTGTCGAAATCGACCTCGGTTACCGTGGTTCCGCCGGCGATTTCAACTATGGCATCAAGGCCAACGCTTCCTACAACGTGAACAAGCTCACCAAGCTGGCCGATGACTCCTCTTACATCATCACCTCCTCGCACAAGATTGGCTCCCTGACCCGCGGCGAAGTGGGTGAAGTATTCCCTTACTTCTGGGGTTGGAAGACCGACGGTGTGTTCCAGAACTGGGACGAGGTTAACTCTTATGTGAACAGCGAGGGCGGTCTTATCCAGCCCAACGCCCAGCCCGGCGACTTCCGCTGGAAGGATATCAACGGCGACGGCGTCATCAACGATAACGACCGCACCAAACTGGGCAAGGGTATTCCGGACTGGACCTTCGGTCTTACGATTACCATGGATTGGAAGGGCTTCGACTTCTCGATGCTCCTCCAAGGCCAGCTGGGTGCCCAGACGCTCAACGTGACCCGTCGTACCGACCTGTATTATATCAACCTGCCCAAGTCCATTCTGAACCGCTGGACCGGCGAGGGTTCCACCAACAAGTATCCCCGTTTCGCCTTTGATTCGGCCAACGAGAACTACCGCGTATCCGATTACTGGATGGAAGACGCCTCCTTCCTGCGCGCCCGCAACATCCAGCTGGGTTACACTCTGCCTTCCAACATTACCAAGAAGGCTTTCATCTCCCGCCTGAGGTTCTATGCACAGGTAGAGAACGCCTTTACGCTCACCAAATACACCGGTTGCGATCCGGAAGTATCCGGAGGTTTCCGCGAAGTGGGTGTGGACCGTGGCGTCTATCCCCAGAACAGAACCGTCACCTTTGGTCTCAATGTAACTTTCTAACAGACAACGGATATGAAAAAGATAGTTTTTGCACTTACCGTCCTTGCCGCTGTTCTGTCTGCTTGCTCCAAGGATTTCATCAATCCCAAGCACAACAGCTCCGAACCGCTTGACGAGTATTTCAATACCCCGGAGCGTCTCTTCCAGTGCCTGGTGGCCGCTTACGACCCGCTGGAGTGGTACGACTATGCTTTCGGCCAATACGACAATCTCCACCTCATCTTCGACGTGATGGGCGACGACGTTTATGCCGGCGGCTCCAACGAGGGTGACCAGCCCATCATTGTGAAGACTCACTATTATACCGCCACCTCCACCGACGTGTGCAACCAGATGTGGACGGTGAACTATTCCGGTATCAACCGTGCCGCCACCCTCATCAAGTATGTGGATTCGGCCGAAGGTGTGGATGATGCCACCAAGAAGCTCTATGTGGCCGAGGCCAAGGTTCTCATGGCCTACTACTACAATATGCTGTGGAAGCTCTGGGGTAACGTCCCTTACTGGGAGGAACTCCTGGAGGCCCCGTACTTCGCTCCTCAGCTGGGCCACGACGAGGTCTATGCTAATTTCATCAAGCTCATCGAGGATGCCATCGCCCTTAACGTCCTTCCCATGAAGGCTCCTGTGGGCAGCGAGGGTCGCGTGACCAAGGCCATGGCTTACATGCTTTATGCCGAGGCCGTGATGTATCAGAACGACCAGTCCCGTTACCAGACGGCTTTGAACTACATGAAGGAAATCATCTCCAGCAACCAGTATTCCCTGGTAGCCGATTTTGCCGGAATCTGGGAAGAGACCGGTGAATGGGGTCCCGAATCCATCTGGGAGATCAACTACATGTCTGAAGGCGGTATCCGCGACTGGGGCAACTCCATCGCTGCCGGTGGTCAGGTCAACTCCATCCTTACCGGTATTCCTTCGCCCAAGAATGTTCCCGACTACCACGAGGGCTGGGGCTTCGGCACCATCGCCAAGAGTGCATACGACATGTATGACGATGACGATATCCGCAAGGATGGCGGCATTTTGAACTTCGCCAAGTACGCCGAATCCCACCCCGGAGCAGAATACACTCCCCGCTGGCAGGATACGGGCTTCTGGAACCTCAAGTACATCGCCCGCGAAGGCGGAAACCATGGTTACAAAGCCTCCGATAACCTGAACTACGGCAATAACGAACGCATTTACCGCTATGCCGAAACCCTGCTGAACGCCGCAGAACTGTCCCTGCTTCTGGGACAGGATGGCACCAGCTACCTCCAGCAGGTTCGCGACCGCGCCAACTGCCACGACACCGGTACCTCCCGTGAAGATATCATCCAGGAGCGCCACAAGGAGTTCGTGGGTGAAGGCAAGCGTTATTGGGACCTGGTCCGCAGCGGCCTTGCTGCCACCGTCCTCAAGGCGGCCAATCACGAGTACCGCCAGAACGACTGGAACGAGAATAAAAAGTACTGGCCTATCCCTCAGGGCGAGATTGACAAGGATCCGGCCCTCGAGCAGAACAACTATTAATACCAGGCAATCATGAAAAGAATCTGGCAATATATCGCAATCGCGGCAATGGCTGTTTTCGCTGCCGCCTGCACCCCGCAATACGAGATTCCCAACGCCAGCGGACTGCCGCAGGCCTCTGAACTGGACGTGGTTATTACCGTGGACCAGGAAACTAACTTCGTCACGTTCGTGATGAACAACAAGCAAATGGTGCCGGTGTGGATTTTCGGCGATCAGAAGATTGACGGAAAAGCCTCCAAGCGCTACGCCTATACCGAAAACAATGTCTCCCTGCGTTTCCGTGATGCGGGTGTGTATACCGTTGAGGTGAAAGCCTATAATAAGGATGGTCTCTCCCAGGGTTCCCAGGTGAAGACCTTCACCTTGAACAATACCTACCGCGATCCCTTCGATCCCAGCCCGTACGTCCGCGCCATTTCCGGCGGAACTACCCAGGAATGGGTGTGGAACAGCACCGTTAACGGTCACTTCGGCTGCGGCCCCGTGGGCGATCCGCTGGCCTGGTGGTCCTGCGAAGCCAACGGTAAGAAGGGCTTCCTGTATGACGACGTGATGACCTTCGATGCCGAAGGGTTGTATACCTTCACTCCGGAAGACGGTATGGCCTATGCCAACACCGGTTCCGAATATATGCCGGAATACAACAAAGGCGAAGACTACCTGTTCCCGGCCGAGGTAAAGACCACCAAGTACACCTTCGAAAACAACTGGAACGATGCCGGTATCGAGGAAATCTATCTGGTTCTGGAAGAAGGCAGCATTCTCTCCTACGTGCCCCACAAGAGCGCTGTGGAAGATCCCCGCTTCCTGGTGATGGACTCCAAGCCGGCCGATATGAAGAAGACCCTCAAGCTTATGTCCACCGTATACACCCCCAACAATCCCGACGGTATCTCCTGGTACTACGAGTTTGTTCCCAAGGGTTCCGTGGTGGGTGAGCCTGATCCGCTCTACGGTCAGGAGAGCAAGGTCTGGATTCTGGACAACGAAAGCGCCGGTTATATGGGCTGTGGTCCCGATTTCGGCAATTCCGGTGGCTGGTGGAGCGCCGCTCCTCACGAGAAGGACGGTTTCGCCCTCATTGACGACGAACTCACCTTCTTTGCCAACGGCAAGTATGTCTTCGATCCCGGTGCAAACGGTATGGTCTACTGCAACTGGGAGTCCGGCTGGCGTCCCGACGGCTATTATTCCGGCGACGGCAGCACTGACTATGACGCTCCCGCCGAGCTTATGGAATCTACCTACATCCAGGGCACGGACGAAATAGGCGACTACATCGAAATCCCGGCCGGCGTTCTGTATGGCTACATTCCCAAGCCTCAGGTGCTTACGGAGCCCAACCGCCTGTATATCAAGGAACTGACTCCCCAGAAGCTCTTTGTGGTGGCCAATTTCGAAGGGATTTCCTGGCAGTTCATCTACCGCCCGAAGGACGGTCAGGTGGATCCTCAGCCGGAACCCGATCCCGAGCAGCCGCTGGATCCCACCGACTACGACGTGAACGGTGACACCAACCTCTGGAAAGCCGCAACACTCGACGTGGAGACCTGGTATTCTCCTGGCGACTGGTCCGGTGGACTTACTCCCGATTACGAAGTTACGGCTGGCAACGGCATCATTGTCACCATTCCCGACGGCGTGGGCGGCAGCGAGTGGATGGGTCAGACCAAGCTCAAGAGCGGCATCGCCACTTCGGCCGATAAGGAATACGACTTCAGCGTCACCCTCCTGGCCGATGAGGATATGACCGTGACCATCAAGCTCACCAACGATCCCGAGGAAAGTGACGACATTCACTCCTTCTTCTACGATGGACAGGTGAAGCTGACGGGCGGCGAGCCTTTCGTATACCGCAAGCACAACATCAAGCAGAGTGTTTCCGGCGACAACGTTATGCTCATCTTTGACTTCGGCCGCAGCCCTGTCGGTTCCACCATCGCGGCTTCCGACATCCTGCTCCAGGAGCACAAGGACGGCAATCTCTGGACGGCCGAAGGCCTCACCCTCGAGACCTGGTATTCCCCGGGCGACTGGTCTGGCGGCATTACTCCGGATGCTTCCATCACCGCCAAGGGCGGCGTGGAGGTCACCATTCCCGATGGCGTAGGCGGCAGCGAATGGATGGGTCAGACCAAGCTCATCAGTTCCGTGGCCACTTCCAGCGAGAAGACCTATGCTTTCAGCGTGACCCTGATGGCCGATGAGGATATGACCGTGACCATCAAGCTCACCGGCAATCCGGAAGGAGAGGGCGACCTGCATTCCTTCTTCTACGACGGCCAGGTGAAGCTGAGCGCCGGAGAACCCCTCACTTACATCAAGAGAGGGCTTACCCAGGCCGAATCCTGCGAGAACGCAATGCTTATCTTCGACTTTGGCCGCAGCCCCATTGGCTCGACTATTGTAGCGGATGACGTTGTTTTAATGGAAGAAAAATAATGACTGTTCGTGAACTTAGAAAAGGGTTGCTGCTGCTTTGTGCAGCAACCCTTTTAACCAGTGCGTGCGGCTCCAAGCCGCCGGTGCCGGACCCTGTGGGCACCCTTTCCGTATCGGCCTCCACCCTCTCTTTCACAGATGCGAAGGACGAAGTAACGCTCTCTGTCACAGCCAATTGTGACTGGGGTGTATCGGCCGAGGACAAGGAATGGTGCCACGTGTCCCCGTCGGGCGGCATCAGCGGAACGTCGACGGTGACGGTCAAGGTGGACGAGAACAAAACCTACGACACCCGCAACAACACCATCACTTTCCGCTATGACGGAAAAACCCTTGCCGTAGCGGTGACGCAGACCGGAAAGGAGAAACCCGTAGATCCGGTTGCTCCCGACGAGATGGTGGTTCCCCAAGGCTACGTGCTGGACTGGAACGACGAATTCGAACAGGAGAACGGCAGCATGCCCGATGCCAACAAGTGGCGCTTTGAGAGCAAGCCTGCCGGCTGGGTGAACAACGAACTGCAAACCTATGTGGCCGGCGGCCGCAACGGTGTCCGCACCGCGTTCATTGAGGACGGCGTCCTTAACATCCGTGCCATCAAGGAAGGGAAGGACATCATATCGGCCCGTATGTATTCCAAGAAATCCTGGACGTACGGCTATATGGAAGCCGCCATCTGGCTTCCCAAGGGAAAAGGCACCTGGCCTGCTTTCTGGATGATGCCCGACGACTTCAGCCGCGGATGGCCGGGTTGCGGTGAGATCGATATTATGGAAGAAGTGGGCTATCATCCCAACTACACCTCCTCCTCCATCCACTGTATGAAGTATTACCACGCCATCGGCACCCAGAAAACCCACGAGCAACTCACGGCCGGTGCCGAGGACGGATACCATATCTATGCCGTGGAATGGACGCCGGACGCCCTCAAGTTCTATGTGGACCGCAAGCTGCATTTCACCTTTGCCAACGACAATACGGGCAACGACGACACCTGGCCCTTCAACAAGAATTTCTACCTCATCCTGAATCTGGCCTGGGGTGGAGACTGGGGCGGAAGCCAGGGTGTGGATGAATCGGCCCTCCCTTGTACCATGAAAGTAGCGTACGTGCGCGCATTTAAGAAACAATAAGCAATGAATTGTATTAAATATCTATCCTTATCGGCCGTCGTGGTGCTTGCCCTTGCCTGTACAGGGCAGAAGAAGGCCGGCACCATCGGGGCCGATGAGACCGTGGAAGCCCGTGTGGAAGCCTTGCTGGGAAAGATGACTCTGGCAGAGAAAATCGGCCAGATGAATCAGGTCTCGGCCGGAGGAGACGTATCCAACTACGCCGACGCCATCCGTAAGGGCCAGGTGGGTTCTATTCTCAACGAGGTGGATCCCGTGAAACTCAATGAATTCCAACGTCTGTCGGTGGAGGAAACCCGCCTGGGAATTCCGCTGCTGGTGGGCCGCGACGTCATTCACGGTTTCCATACCATTTTCCCCATTCCGCTGGGTCTGGCCGCTACGTTTGACCCCGCCCTTGTAGAGGAGGGAGCCCGCATAGCTGCCTTGGAAGCCACGGCACAGGGCGTGCGCTGGACGTTCTCGCCCATGCTGGACATTGCCCGCGACCCCCGTTGGGGCCGCATCGCCGAGGGCAGCGGAGAAGACACCTATCTGGACACCCGCATGGCCGAAGCCATGGTATACGGTTACCAGGGGCGTAAGGCCGATACTACCTCCATGGCTGCCTGCGTGAAGCATTTCGTGGGTTATGGTGCCGCGGAAGGCGGAAGGGACTACAACAGCACCTTCCTGACCGAGCGCCAGCTGCGCAACTTCTACCTGCCTCCGTTCGAGGCCGCCATCAAGGCCGGAGCCATGACGCTGATGACCTCCTTCAACGACAACGACGGCGTCCCTTCTACGGGTAATACTTTCGTAGTTAAGGACATCCTTCGCGGAGAATGGGGCTTCGACGGCCTGGTTGTGACCGACTGGAACTCCATGGGAGAAATGATCAACCACGGCTTCGGTGAAGACCGCAAGGATGTGGCCGAAAAGGCTGCAAACGCAGGCGTGGACATGGATATGATGACCTACGGCTTCCTTTCCCATCTGGAAGAACTGGTCAAGAGCGGGGCCGTCAAGGAGAAGACCATTGACAACGCTGTCCGCAACATCCTCCGCGTCAAGATCATGCTGGGCCTGTTCGAGCATCCGTACGTGGACGTTGAGGCGGCGAAGGCTGTCCAGTATGCCCCTTCGCACCTGGCTGCCGCGCAGAAGGCCGCTGAAGAATCGGCCATCCTCCTCAAGAACAACGGCATCCTGCCGCTGAAGGGACAAAGCCGTATCCTGGTCACCGGGCCCATGGCCGATGCCCCCTGGGATCAGCTGGGAACCTGGTGCTTCGACGGCCAGAAAGAGCATACGATTACCCCTCTGAAGGCCCTGCAGGAGCGTTTCCCCGGCCAGGTGACTTATGTCCCCGGTCTGCGCTTCAGCCGCGAAAAGAGGGACCGTTTTGACGACGTTGTGTCTGCCGCCTGCGGGGCCGATGTGATCCTGGCCTTCCTGGGCGAAGAATCCATCCTCTCCGGCGAAGCCCACTGTCTGGCCGACCTCAACCTCATCGGCTCCCAGAGCGAACTGCTGGCCGCCCTCAAGGCTACCGGCAAACCTGTCGTGGCCACCATCCTGGCCGGCCGTCCGCTCACCATCGAGCGCGACCTCCCCAATTGTGATGCCGTGTTGTATTCCTTCCATCCCGGTACCATGGGCGGTCCGGCCCTGGCCAACCTCCTCACCGGAGAGGTCAACCCTTCCGGCAAAACGCCCATCACCTTCCTCCGCACGGTGGGACAGGCTCCCCTGTACTACAACCACAACATGACGGGAAGGCCTTACCAGGGCGAAACCCTGCTGGCCGACATTGACCTGGAAGCCGGGCAGACGTCGCTGGGCAATACGTCCTACTATCTGGATTATGGCGCCTATCCGCTGTTCCCCTTCGGATATGGCCTCAGTTATACGACCTTTGAGTATTCCAAAGTGTCCCTGGACAAAAAGGAATATGGTACAAACGATCAGATTGCGGTTTCCTTTACCCTCGCCAATACCGGCGACTGCAGGGGAACCGAGGTGGCACAGGTATATGTAAGGGATTTGGTTGGTTCCCTTACCCGTCCTGTCAAGGAGCTCAAATGCTTTGAAAGAGTAGAGCTGAACCCCGGCGAAAACCGCATAATCACCCTTCAGATTCCCGTTCAGGAACTGGCATTTTGGGGCCTGGACGGGACCAAGAAGGTTGAACCCGGCAACTTCCAGTTGTGGGTGGCTGGCGACAGCGCCTCCGGTGAGCCGGTTACATTCAGCGTCAAGTAAGGATGAAAAAAGCAGGACTCTTCATTTTGCTTGGGATGGTTTTCGCCTGTACTAGGACGGAAATCATCCCGGAAGAGCCTGTTTTACAATCCATAGAAGTATTAGAAACGGCCGTTTCCCTGCCTCCAAGGGGGACGGCTACCGTTCGTTTCCGGGTGAAGGAGGCCTCTGTGAGTTTTCAGTATGTGATTTCCCTTCCCGAGTGCGAAGTTTCTCTCCAACATCAAGGCGGCGGAAAACCGTCCCGTTTCCAACTCACCGGAATAGGAAAAGAGGATGAACCCGGTCTGTACAAGGCCGTTATTACCGAAACCAGCGGCTCTCCTCAAGCCTTTAGCGAAGTAGTCCGCATTGTTATTCGCGGCACATCCTCGCAGCCTTTTACCGTAAGTAAAGAGGCGGAAGAAGTACCCGTCCCGGCCTGGGAACAGACCGGTCTTCCAGTGGTGTATGTAGATACACAGGGCGGCCAGGGCGTGCTTTCCAAGACGGAATATGTACCGGCTTTTTTGCGCATAAATGGGGAAGAACTGTCTTTGGGAGAGACGTCCTGCTCCATCCGGGGCCGGGGCAACACTACCTGGGGCTGGCCCAAGAAACCCTATCTGATTAAGCTGGACAGCAGGGAATCCCTGCTGGGAATGCCCAAGCACAAGCGCTGGATTCTGCTGGCCAACTTTATGGACCGGACCCTGATGCGTAATATTGTAGCCATGAAGGTGGCCTCCCTGACCCGATTGGACTGGACTCCCCGGTGCGAGCCGGTAGAATTGGTCCTGAACGGCAAACATCTGGGGTCTTACCTTCTGATTGAGCAGGTAAGGGTAGATAAAAACCGTGTTCACGTGGAGGAGATGACCCCGGACGACAAGGAAGGGGAGGCGGTAACCGGAGGTTATCTGTTGGAACTGGATTTCCATTTTGACAATGAGGTACAGTGGAAGGATCCGCACGGCAAGGGCAACGAACCGGGCTTTGAAAACAGCATCCCGTTTGCCATCAAATATCCCGAACCGGATGTGCTTGCGGGCGCTCAGTTGAATTATATCAAGACATACGTGTATGATACGGCGGAGGCATTGTATGGCACCGATTTCACGGATCCCCAAAAGGGTTATGCCGCCTATCTGGACATGGATTCTTTCATCGATTACTGGATTGTCTTTGAAGTGATGGTCAATCACGAACTTGGGAACCCCGGTAGCGTCTTCTTCCACAAAGACCGCGGTGGACTTCTCAAGGCAGGCCCGTGCTGGGACTTTGACTGGGGTGTTCTGTCTTACAAGTGGTCTCCCCAGGCCAAGACGGGACTTGTCAACCGCCAGGCCATCTGGTATAAGAGGCTTTTTGAAGATCCGGCCTTTTGCGAAAAGGTGAAAACGCGCTTCCAGGAACTGCTTCCGGCCTTACAGACCATCCCGGCCTATATAGAGGAGAACCGCGAGCGGCTCAGCCGTTCGGCCGAACTCAATTTCAAGATGTGGAATCCGGCCGAGGATGCTTATATTAACGAAGACCGGGGAGTTATACTTGGAGACGAGAAAATGGCTTTTGACGATGCGGTCACGCTCTTGAAAGCCATCTATGAAGAGCGGCTCCAAGTAATCCAAAAATCGTTGTAAGGATTAATCTTCCCAGGTAAGGATCCGGTTGCCGTTCGGCAGCACCGCAATCTGCACCTTCAGGGTTTCCTCCGGCAGCAGGTCTTCCACATTCTCCGGCCATTCCATCAGGCAAAGTTCCCCGGAATCCAGATAGTCGTACAGGCCGATGTCCAGCGCCTCGGCCGGCTTGTCAATGCGGTAGAAATCAAAGTGAAAGATGGGCTGTCCCTGCCCGCCGCGGTACTCGTTCACAATGGCAAAGGTGGGGGAGCTCACAGCATCTTCCTGTACCCCCAGCGCCTTGCAGACGGCCGTAGTAAACGTGGTTTTTCCCGCCCCCATGGGCGCGTAGAACGCTATTAGCGAATGTTCCTCGGTCTCTTTCAGGAACGCTTTCGCCGCCCTGTCCAGGTCTTCCAGGCCTTTGATGACAATCTCGTGTTTCATGCTGCAAAGATACTACAATTCCAGGATATTCCTCCGGTCCAGGAAACGGTAGCTGGCGGCTTCGGCCAGATGGGCGGGGCCGATGTCGGGGCTGCCGGAGAGATCGGCAATGGTGCGGGCTATCTTGATGATGCGGGTATAGGCCCGGGCGCTCAGTCCCAGCTTGTCTATGAGTCTCTCCAGCAGTTCCTTACAGGATTCGTCCAAGGGGCAGAATGCCTCCAGCTGCTTGGAAGACATCTCGGCATTGGTGAAGAGGCCACTTCCGGCAAACCGTTCCCGCTGAATCTCCCGGGCCCGGAGCACCCTTTGGGCAATGGCGGCCGAGGGTTCTGCCTTCCCACCCCTCACCAGGGCCGAGGTCTCAACAGGGTGGACCCAGATCTGCAGATCAATTCTATCCATAATCGGCCCTGAGAGCTTGGAGAGGTAGCCGGCTCTCTGGCCCACCGTGCAGGTACAACGGTCGCCTTCCCCATAATAGCCGCAGGGGCAGGGATTGGAGGCCGCCACCAGCATGAAAGAAGCCGGGTATTCAATCTTGGCCTTGAGGCGCGAAATGGTCACTTTACGGTCTTCCATGGGCCCCCGCAACGCCTCCAGCGTGCTCTTGGGCGCTTCACAAAACTCATCTGCAAAAAGCACCCCATTCGTGGCCAGCGAAACCTCGCCGGGAAGGATGTTTTCCCCGCTGCCTCCGCCCAGCATGGCCGCTTTGGAGGCCGATATGTGGGGCGCGCGGAAGGGTCGGTAGCGCATGAGCCCCACCCCTGAGCCGGAGCGCCCGGCCACGGAGTACACCTTGGACGTGACGGCGCTTTCTTCCCGCGTCATGGGCGGCAGAATGCCCGCCATGGCCTTGGCGATGGAACTTTTCCCGGATCCGGGAGCACCAATGAGAAGCACATTGTGTCCGCCGCTGCAGGCAATCTCTACCCCGCGTTTGGCCCCGTCCTGGCCGATGATATCGGCAAAATCCATATAGGAGAGCGGGCGCTCCGGCTGTTCCCGGACGGCGCGTGCGTAGGTCTCGGTGTTCCAGATCAAAAGGTCCGACACGTCCTCGTCGCCCGAGAGAATGCGCAGGACGTCGTCCAGCGTGCGCACGCCAAAGACCAGCGATTCCGTATAGTCCACGGCTTCCAGGGCCGATTC
>JAEEGL010307729.1_pt1 | contig 32906 bp, 29 predicted proteins | sample 9134231 | NCBI WGS metagenome assembly JAEEGL01 (sample SAMN16246548, study PRJNA631951) | gut metagenome | biome: gut microbiome; feature: rumen; material: fiber-attached | host: Bos | place: Iran: Karaj | collected 2018-10
ATCCATATATTTCTCCTATTTTACTAATTTCTTTTTTGATTTCTTCCCTTATCTCCTCGTCCATGATCTCCACATTCGTTCCATACTGCATCGCCCAGTGAACGATCATGAAAGGAGAGGTCTTAACGTTTACCAGATCATATTTGTTGCCTTTGTCGTCTTCTCCGGCATCTCTGATCTTTTCATAATGATCTCCGAACCAGTCATGCAGGATCGTGTAATCATCATTTCTGATCTTTATGCAGATATCTCTCGGTTCGTCATAAGCCATATTGAGATGCTCCGCCATATACTTCTCCGGATCCCAATAAGCATTACATATCGGAGTGCAGTCATAAGCGCTTATTTCAATCGGGATCTCCCTGCCGGTATCATCTTTCAGTATCTCAACGTCTGACATAAGATCTATGCGGTAGTGCCAGATACGCTTATCACCCTTTTTCAGTCCTATACAGTAGTAATTATCGTGATAAACAACCAGATGATACGGACTTAATATGTGCGTATAATCGGATTTTGGGATCATCTTATGATCTTCGGTATATTGATTGAATTTAAAGCTGATCTGCACAAGATTATTGACGGCATATTGGATAGTCTTAAGATTATGTACAAAGTGACTCTTTTCTTGGGGACGTCTCGTACTGAATCTTCCATGTACTGCCTTCGGATTAAACTTTATCTCTTTATCACAGAACGGTGTATTATAATATACACTTGCGGTCGAAACAAGTTTTTTCACCAGAACACTCTTTTCATTTGCGTCCAGCATATCCGAAAAGCAGACAAGCTGAATGAGTCTGTCGAGTTCATCATTGGTGAATATGTGAGAGAACCAAAAGTTTGTTATAGAATCAGCTTTCGTTCCCTTTTCCTTATTGAGCTTTTTCTTTATCCTATCTTCCTTATACCCATCATATTTGATCCTGTATTCATCTTCATTATCTTCAGAATATTCCAATGGATCAAGTTCGGTTATTATCTCCTCGATCGTTTTGGTTATCGTATTATCGGATTCAATGCCACTTTTCGAGTCATATTTTGTACCATATTTTGCAACTCTGTACAACCTGAGGAGATCAGAAAAGTCTTCCTTTGACAGCTGATGATTTTCATCAGTCATAAGTTTCAGTATGCTAAGATACTGTAAACCACGTCTCTCTGCTGAATACTCTTTGATTTCAGATGCCTCATCAACATACACTCCGGGCTTACCGTATAAGCTCCTTGCCATGGCCGTCGGGATTGTATTTCCTTTGTCATCTTCGATATATACCCTTTTAATAGCCGCCTTTACTCTTCTTCCTTTTTCATTCAGATTAATCCCAAGCGAATTAATGTAAAAATCCAGTTCATCGGATATTTCTTCATCAATAAAAGATGTCGCGTATGTCAGAAATTTTCCTTTATCAGGATCAAAGCGCTTCAGTGCCGAAATGAATCCTTTCCATCCAGCCTGAAACAGATCCTGCTCCATTTCACACTTTACGTTCTCTTTAAGATTCATACCTCTGAGCTTTTGCCAAGCGCGTTCATGCACATAGTTCCTGAAGTTTTCATAAACAAGTCCCCATGCCTTTTCGTCACCGGATTTTATTTTGATGATAAGTTCTCTGATTTGTTCTTCAGACAAATATTCCATATAATGCTGCCTCCTTGTTATCTGCTGTCCACCGATCAGATTTAAGAATAACACCTTCGTTCGTCCGACAAAAGGTAATGATAATCGCATACTGTCCTATACCATGTGGAAGTACCTCTTCACACAGTAAGCAATAGCTAAAATACATACGAAAATAGCCGAGCTATATTTTAGCTCGGCTATTTGATGCCACGCAAGCTATAGGGCGTGAGTGGTTTGGAGCTGGCGAACGGACTTGAACCCCCGACCTGCGCATTACGAATGCGCTGCTCTACCGACTGAGCTACGCCAGCATATTAAATTGTGAAAATTTTGTAAGGCTACGTTTTTGAATCCGGCTGATGCGTCGCTTTATCACTACTCCGAGACCTGCGCATTACGAATGCGCTGCTCTACCGACTGAGCTACACCAGCATATTAAATTGTGAAAATTTTGTAAGGCTACATCCGGCTGATGTCGCTTTATAACCGGTCCGAGACCCGCGCATTACGAATGCGCTGCTCTACCGACTGAGCTACACCAGCATATTAAATTGTAAAAATTTGTAAAGTCTACGTTTTGATCCGAGCAAATTCAGCACGGCATCGTGCCGTGGCTGCTGCTTTATAACCGGTCCGCGGCTTTTCGGCGCAACTGAACCGAACCGGCGGCGCATTGCTTTATTTTCTGCTCTCCGCATACCCGTTAACAAACGTTTTTCCGGAATCATAAGCGAGTATTTCATCGCCGGTCAGATCCCCTTTTCCGTCATAACGGTAATACCTTCCGCTGTCGGCCGTGAATTCGATAACGCAGTAATCCTCGTCGTCGATCCCCTTCGGATAATACTTTTCATCGCCGTCATTCCACAGCAGCTCTTTGTATTCACGGTCGGAACGAACTGTCGATTTCCCGTAAAGACATACGCCTTCAAAACTTGCATCATCGAAGAAATAAAGGCATGAATTTCCGTTTTTCATCAGGCTATGGACGTGCTGTGAGCTTGTATTTGTCGAAATAAGATGACCGCCTATTCCTTTGTGCCATACGCAGAAGACCCTGCGGACATTCTGCCTGCCGTTTTCATCGGTATAGCCTAACACGGCGAAAAGAGACCGGTCTATGATGTCCTTTATCTCATCTTTTGTCATTCGGAACTCCCACAATATCTTGTGTCAACATCAAAACAAATCAATAAATATTGTTAAAAGGTATTGCAAAAAGAATGAAAATGTGATAAAATAGTATAGGTAATTACGCCTACTCTATCTATTATACACATTTTTCGGATTTTGTCAAGAGAGGTTTTGAAAAATGAGCCTTAAAAATAAAATTTTTCATGTGATACTGCGCGTTCTCTGCGCCGTATTCCTTGTACTTGCTCTGTTCTTCGGAGTAACGGCTGTCGTGTATTCCACAGGCGGAGGAACTCCGAATATTTTCGGTACCAACGTCTACCTGCTGAAGACCGACGCTTTCGGATTTCTGAAAAACGGCACCGCAGTCATAGCGAAGCAGGTACCCAGTTCCGAGATACAGCCCCCCAATGTCGTTATTTTCAAGCTTGAAAACGGCAGACCGGCCCTTGCGCAGGTGCTCAATTCCGAGCTCTCGGACGGTGTGTACAGCTTCCGGGTACTGACGGAGAACGACTCCGAGATCACACTGACCCAGAGCCAGATAGTCGCCAAAGGAATGAGTTATTCCGACCTGTGGGGTGCTCTCATCGGCTTCGCTGTTTCGCCCGTGGGCATACTGCTGATAGCAATAACCCCGAGTATCATAATGGTGCTGCTGGAGATAGCAAAATTCGCGGCGAAGATCATGCCACAGCCCGAGATAGAACCGGTCAGGAAGCAGTATGAAACACCCACCTACACTCCCGGCGAAGATCGCGTGTCACGCGGAACGAGGGCTTCGGCGCAGGCTGTCCGGGCATACCGCAATTCCACACTTGACGGCAGCATAGGCATTTATGATACTGCCATCAGCGAGACCGTTCCGCAGAAGCGCACTCCCACACAGGAACTTCCCGCCCGCCGGAACAACGCGCAGGAGTCGCCGCTTTTCATAAGCCCCACAGCAAAACCTCAGCGTCCTCCGCAGCCTGCTCCCCGCAATAATAACCGTCCGCTGTCACAGAAGAAGCTCGACGCGGCTATTGAAGCCACCAAAGCCGAACATGAAATGGACAACATGAACAAGATACGCGAGCAGGTCGTGAACGATATCAAGAAGACCCGCGGTGCGGCTATAGCTGCCGAAAAGGAATTTGAGATACGCGAAAAGAGCATACTGACACAGGCACAGCGCCCCAGCGATCTCAAACGCACTGCGGTCATAGGCGAGCTCTCCAGGAACCGTACTGCCACGATCACGCAGGCGGCTGCGCGTACAGCCAGCCAGTCAAGGCCCAGACCCGAACAGACTGCCGAGCGTCCGCTGCTGCGGCAGCCCGGCTCCGAACGTAAGCCTGCCGAACAGCCTGCAGCTCCGCGGCGTCCTGCGCTGCGGCTCACTCCGGAGGAGCCGGTCAAGCAGTATGTTCCACGGTCAGGCAGCACCGGTACGACGTCGTCTATCCCTCGTCTCGATGCACTTCTGAAAGAGGATGCTGATGAGCCTTATAACATAGATGATATCCTCGCAGGCCTTGACCGCAGACGCGGCTGACAGCGCCGTTCCTCTATACGCTGTCAATACATCTTTAGCATTAAAAAACTGCTCCTTTTTATACCGACAAAAGGAGCAGTTTTCTTTTTAATTTAACAGCGGAGCGTTCAAAGTTTTTAAAAGTGAGGCGGGGAAAACCATTTTCAAAAAAGTTTCTCCCGGTCCCGAACGCAGCGGCTTCAGTGCGCCAGCGCCGGATCAAGGCTGGGCTTCGACAATAACCACGTCGTCCTCGGGAGGCTCTGTGGTATCGGCAGATTCTGCGGTAGTCTCGGCGGCAGTGGAGCCGCGGATAACGAAATCGGAGCTTATGGGATTTTCGTTGATCTCTGTAAACGGCGTAGTCCTGCGGACGGTGTTTATGAGCCAGTTGATCCGCGACACGTTATTCCATTCAAGAGACTGTCCCTTTTCCACGACCACAACGCCGTTGGCATTTCTTATCTCGCCGGTGAATATCTTCGCATTTCCGGATTTGATGTAATTATAATATTTCGAGCAGATTGTACCGGTGCCGGTTTTTGACATGGGGCTGAATTCGACCATTCTCACCATGCCGGAGGCGATGTCACCCGCGTATTTTGACGGGTGGAAGTTGTCGTTCATTACCGAACGCACCTTGTCAACGATATGTGTGCTGAAATTGAAGTGGAAAGCGGTCAGATAATCGTCCGGGGCAAGCTCCGGGATATTTGCGGCGTTGCCTATCAGTTTCACGCCTCTGCCCGCGGCGTATCTTATCGGGAGATCCGACTCCATGTAGGACATGATCACATCACAACCCTGCGTTATCAGGTCGTCGACCGCCGAACGGATTTCGGCTTCATTGTTCGACCATGCCCAGTCCACGCGGACATCGGTCTGAGCCGCAAGTATCTCCGCCGCTCCGAGGCAGAAAGCGTCGAGAACGCCGTAGGCGTTGTACTCGCCCGGGTCCGCGATAATGCCGATCTTGTTGGTGACCGTATTATGGGCGGCAGCCATGCCTGTTACGGCTGCGGTCTGGTACAGCTCGCCGCCGAAGCACGTTACGTTCGATGAAGAGTTTTCGCCGCCGAAACTGATGTAGGTCGTACCGTTGAGTGTCCTTGCTTCGCGGTCAACAGAATTGGCAAATTTATGGCTGCATGACACGATTATGGTACAGCCTGCCTCCTGAAGCAGCCGCACCGCTTCAGGGAAATCCGCCACCAGTACGTTCTCGATGTAGCAGGTGTCGATTCCGAGGGATTTCTTTATCTGCGCCCGGGCAGCCTCAAACATCAGGTTCGTGGTGCTTCCTTCAACGGAGCCGCTGTAAACGAATCCCACTTTATGAATTATTTTCTCCGGTTCGGGGAGCTTTTCGTACTCATACTGAGGGTTTCCGCTTTCGTCGGTAACTATCGCGCCCATATCGTCGGTGACGAGTATTGTTTCCAGCGGCACCTCGGTGTATGCCGGATTACCGTCCGCGTCGGTGATGAGGTCGCCGTATTCGTCCGTCATCGTGACGCTCTTCATCGGGATCTCTTCTTCGGGTTCGGAATTGCATCCTGTCAGTGTGAATATCATCGCCGCGGCAGCGAACGCTGCTGCGAGTATTTTCAGTCTGGTTTTTATTGCAGTCATTTTTAGTCTCCCTTCGGATAAAACTGCATGAGCTTACGGCGCGCGGAGCCTGTGACCCCGATAATATCAAGGTCTGATCTCCTTCCAGCAGCCGTGGGTCTATGCGATAATTATAGCACATTATCGCCAAAAAAGCAATAGGGGAGCGGAGCAGAAATATAAATGAATACAAATTGTCTCGCTCGGCTGACAGAATGATTTTTTTCTCCTTGTATTTCTGCAATTCTGAAATGACTTCGGGATTGATGTGCAGACATTGAATTATTTCAATGTCTTTCAGGGCTGCAATGCCGCAAAATATGTAGAATTTAACAAAAAAAGCGGTTTTGTCTTGATTTTGGCGGCCGTATGATATATAATATATAGTATATTTTTTGCAGTACATTATCTGTACATAAGCCGTACAGAGATGTGACCGATGCGAGAGGGGCCGATGAGAAAAAGAAGCCTCTCCGGAATGGTCTGTTTTATATATCATCTGTAACGATCGGCTCAGATCCGGAAGGAATAATTATTGTATGAAGAAAAAACTGCTGATACAGGTAGGGATAGCCGCATCACTGTTCCTTGCGGCAGTGCTGATAGCTGTGGAGGCCGTGCTTTACACAAGCGCGGAGAAGGTCTACCTGACCGCAAAGAATGAAATGATCGGGCGCGATCTTAATGTAATGTATTCTGATATCTGTGAAACGGAGTCGGCGGCCTCGCTGATCGAATACTGGCAGAACAATCCGGATAAGATCAGGGGAGGATTCACGCAGGAGGAGAACGACAGCCTGGAAAAGCTCTGGGCGAGCGATTTTGACAGCGCGGAATGGAATAACATCGAAAATGGCTTTGACCAGCTTGCTGAGACCGAACCGGCCTATCAGCATATGCTGGCGGATGACTTCTATCTTTACCTGGTGAATTCCCTGCATTACAGGCTGATACAATTCGGGTATGAAAGAGTTTACCTTGCCGATATAAGCGATAAGAGTGACGGAACTGTTTTCATTGCGGCAAGCGCAGAAGAGACCGGGGAAGACCGCATCGAGCGCACCCGGTTCGGCTCAAACCCGATATTTGATATAAGGGGCACCAACGCGGCCGGAAAGCTGCGCGGCGGCGCGGCAGGCGATATCGCGTATGATGTGGTGAACTTTACAAACGGAACCCCTCTTTACGCGGGATATATACTTGTCGCAGCCAAGGACGGACACTGTTACGCTCTGTGCTTACTATACGACTGGAGCGAATTCAGTTACCGACTGAACAACTCGGTGCTGCCCTCAGTCCTTGTAAGTGCGCTGCTTATAGTCGTTGCGAATGTACTGCTGATAAGTTTCCTGTATGTGCGCTCCATACGTCCTGTGACCCAGATACAGAAGAATGTCCGCGAATACACCGATACCAAGAACTCGGAGCGCATCATCAGCGAGTTGTCGCGGATAACCGCGAAGAACGAGTTCGGTGAGCTTGCCGCCGATGTTTCGCGCCTTGCCGATGAGATAGAGCACTATACCTCGGAGATAGCCCGGTTCGCAAGTGAAAAGGAACGCACAGCCGCCGAGCTTGATCTTGCTTCGCGCATACAGCTCTCTGCGCTCCCCTCGGAATTTCCGGCTTTTCCCGACCGCTCCGAGTTCGATCTGTTCGCGTCCATGAGTCCCGCAAAGGAAGTCGGCGGGGATTTCTATGATTTCTTCATGATCGACAGCGATCATCTCGCTCTTGTTATCGCGGACGTTTCCGGAAAGGGAGTACCGGCAGCACTGTTCATGATGGCTTCAAAGATACTGCTGAACGATAAAGCGATACTCGGCGGCTCGCCGGCGGAGATACTCGGTTTTGTGAACGAGCGCATCTGCTCGGGCAACAACGACAGTATGTTTGTGACCGTGTGGCTCGGAATACTTGAGATAAGCACCGGTAAACTCACCTGCAGCAATGCCGGTCATGAATATCCCGTCTTAAAAAAAGCCGGCAGGGATTATGAACTGTTCAGGGACGCACATTCTCCCGCTGTCGGCGTGGTATCCGGCATACGTTATAAGGATTATGAGATCAGTTTAGAACCTGGCGATACGCTGTTTGTTTACACCGACGGAGTCCCGGAGGCGACAGATGCCGGAAACGAGCTTTTTGGAACCGACAGACTTTTAGATGCACTGAATTCTGCCGGGGACGTTTTCCCGAGGGAACTGCTCCATGCTGTAAGGTCGGCGGTCGATGATTTTGTGGGCGAGGCTCCGCAGTTCGACGATATGACTATGCTGGCGCTGAGGTACTTCGGATAAGGAAAAAAGGGGTGTTACACCATTGATATGGATAATAAATAACTGCGCTCTGCTGATAGCCGGAACTGTAGCGGGCGTTATGGGGATAAGTTTCTATATGCGGAACAGGGGTTCCGCAGGGAATATAAGGTACTATATGCTTTTCTACGGTGTATTCTCCGCGCTGTGGTGCCTTAGCTATGCGTCTCTCGGGGTCTCGACAGACCTGTCGTTCTGTGCGGGTATACGCACCGTTGGCCTGATCGCGATAGACGCCTTCCTGATAAATGAAACTTTCCTTGCTACGGAGATGGTCGGGGGATCAAAGAAACCTGCGTGGTTCATACGGATCGCCGCGTGTATGTATGCTGTGGCAGATGTTATTATATATTCCCATGAGGATGTGGATATCTTTGTCCGCGAGGACGGCTATACACGGTGGTTTGCCAATCCGGAAATGAAGTTCAACCGCACATTCCACAATATATATGAGATCGCTATGTTCCTGATGCTTTTCGTTCACGCACTGATCTGGCTGAAAAGGACAAAACTGAAGCGTTCCCGGAAATTCCTTGGAATACTTATCGTGGCGAACTTCTCCATTCTTTTCTTCACAATTCCGGACACGGTATTCCCGGCGCTGGGGCTTCCCGGTATCGCCACTTCCGGTATCGGCGGTGCGGTCTGCACTATCGTAATGTGGTACGGTGCTATCGTTCTCAACTCCTTCGATGTCAGCGTCGGCAATATCACACAGCGTCTTTTCAACTTCATTGAGGCGGGCGTCATCGTGTTTGATACAAACCGCCATATCGCGATAATGAACGCCTATGCGGAGAACTGCCTGTCCGGCGGAAAAAACAAGGAACTCCATGATCTGTTCAGCATCAGCGAACCGGATATAGATACCATGTTCGAAAAAGGAGCGAACGAGATATATTCCACCCGTCTGTGGGACAAGAAAGGCGAGAAAGCGTATTCGGTCAAGCTCAATTCCGTCAAGGATACATACGGTGAACCCTATTGTGTGCTTATGGTATTCGCGGACATCACGGAAGAGCTTGAACTTGCGGATAAGTTTGCCATTGCGAGCCATGCCAAGAGCCAGTTCCTCGCGCAGATGTCCCATGAGATCAGAACTCCTATCAATGCCGTTCTCGGTATGAATGAGATGATACTCCGGGAATCAACGGACAATGATATCCTCGAATATGCTGCGAATATAGATTCTGCCGGAAACACACTGCTTTCTCTTATCAACAGTATTCTTGATTTTTCAAAGATCGAAGACGGCAAAATGGAGCTGGTGCCGGTAAAATATGACACCGCGTCTCTTATAAACGATCTGTACCATTCTATAATACAGCGTGCTGACGCAAAAGGCCTTGCTTTCGTTATAGATGCGGACGAAAATCTTCCCTGTATGCTTTTCGGTGATGATGTAAGAGTTTCTCAGGTGATAATGAACCTGCTCACAAATGCGGTAAAATACACGGAAAAGGGAACAGTCACCCTCACAGTTTCAATAGCGGAGATGAACGAAAAGACCGTTAAGCTGCATATATCGGTGAAAGATACAGGCATAGGTATAAAGCCCGAAGACCTGGGCAGACTGTTTGAATCCTTCGAAAGGCTTGATGAGATACGCAACCGCAATATAGAGGGAACAGGCCTCGGTATGTCCATTGTATCCAGCCTGCTGAAAATGATGGGCAGTGAGCTGATGGTCAAGAGCAAGTACAACGCGGGCTCTGAGTTCTATTTCGTGCTGGAGCAGGGCATAGCTGACAGCACACCCATAGGCAATCTCCGCGAGAGGATGAATAAACGGACGGAGCGCAAGAGTAACGCTGACGTGATAAGCGCGCCGGGTGCCCGCATACTTCTGGTGGACGACAATGAAATGAACCTGAAAGTCGCCAGAAATCTGCTTAAACTGTGCAGTATCAAGCCGGATATGGCTTCTTCCGGTGCTGAAGCGATAGAATACATGAGACACAACACATACGATATCGTATTTCTCGACCACATGATGCCGAAAATGGACGGTATCGAAACGCTCCGGAAAATGAAAAGCGAGGATCTTGTCCCGGATAACACGGCTGTTGTGGCGCTTACCGCGAATGCGGTCGTAGGCGCAAGAGAGATGTATCTCAAAGATGGCTTTAAGGATTATCTTTCCAAACCTATGGAAGTAAAGACTCTTGTTGAGAAGCTGAAAAAGTATCTGCCGGAAAGTGCGTACCTGAAAAGCAACGAGACTGCAGCGGCAAAAGCCGGAACCGGGATCCCGGAAATATCATCGGCGGACGGCGACGAGATAATGGAGTTTGCTCCGGAAGAGAACTCCGGAGGTTCCGGCGGGGCAGTTTACGACAAGGAAAAGCTCAGTGCGGCGGGTATCGGCGTATCGGTCGGTCTTGATTATTCCGGAAATGACGAAGAGCTGTATGCAGAGATCCTTGGTGAATTTGCGGCATCCTGCGGTGATAAGATAAAAGCGCTGGACGAGCTTCTGGAAAAAGAGGACTGGAAAACTTATGAGATAAAGGTTCACGCCCTGAAAAGCAACGCAAGAATGATCGGCGCAGAAGCTCTTGCAGTCCGTGCGCTGAAGCTTGAAGAGGCGGCGAAGAACGGTGACATCGCATATATCAGGTCAAACCATGCTTCCTTTGCTGCTGAGAGCGAAAAGACTGTAAAAGCGATAACGGAAAGCCGCGAAGAATAATATAAACAAAACTGCTCCTTTCAATTACGAAAGGAGCAGTTATTTTGTGCTTTGCGGCGCGGTCCCCGCACCCGATCCGCCTGTTACATTCTGCAACGAGGTGGGTTTCAGCCTCGCAGTCCGGAGTAGGAGTACACATGGTCGAATCTGCAAGGCAAAGCGATTTGTTTAGGGATCCAAACCCTTTTTAAAGGGTTTGGCCGCCGGAGGCAACTCAAGCGGAGCGCCTCTGGCTTTCGGCCTCGGGCGAAGCGATCAATACATACCGCCCATGCCGCCCATACCGCCGGCAGGAGCAGCGGGAGTTTCTTCCTTGATGTCTGTTACGAGACTTTCTGTTGTGAGTACCATAGCGGCAACGGAAGCAGCGTTCTGAAGTGCGGAGCGTGTAACCTTTGCAGGGTCAACGATACCAGCCTTGAGCATATCGGTGTACTCGCCCTTGTAAGCATCGAAGCCGTAGGTCTTTCTGATCTTGGCGTCAGCCTTGCGGATATTCTCGATGATAACGGAGCCTTCAAGACCTGCGTTTGCAGCGATCTGACGAACGGGTTCTTCGAGAGCGCGGAGAACGATCTTTGCGCCTGTCTTTTCGTCGCCTTCGAGCGTAGTGATCAGCTTCTCAACGGGAGCCATAGCGTTGATGAGAGCGGTTCCGCCGCCGGGAACGATACCCTCTTCAACGGCAGCCTTTGTAGCTGCGAGAGCGTCCTCGATGCGGAGCTTCTTTTCCTTCATCTCGATCTCGGTTGCAGCGCCGACCTTGATGACAGCTACGCCGCCTGCGAGCTTTGCGAGTCTTTCCTGGAGCTTTTCCTTATCGAAATCGCTTGTTGTGGTCTCGAGAGCTGTTCTGATCTGGCTTACTCTGTCCTTGATAGCGGCCTTCTTGCCTGCGCCGTCAACGATAGTTGTATTTTCCTTTGTTACCTTGACCTGCTTTGCTGTACCGAGCATATCAACGGTAGCGTCAGCAAGCTCGATGCCGAGGTCGCTGGTTATTACCTGACCGCCTGTGAGCACCGCGATATCCTGGAGCATTTCCTTGCGTCTGTCGCCGAAGCCCGGAGCCTTGACAGCAACGCAGTTGAATGTGCCTCTCAGCTTGTTTACGATGATAGTTGTGAGAGCCTCGCCCTCGATATCCTCCGCGATGATGAGGAGCTTCTTGCCTGTCTTTACGATCTGCTCGAGGAGCGGCAGGAGATCCTGTATAGCGGAGATCTTCTTGTCTGTGATGAGGATATAAGGATCGTCGAGCTCTGCGATCATCTTATCCATATCTGTAGCCATGTAGGGAGAGATGTAACCTCTGTCGAACTGCATACCCTCAACTACTTCGCTGTATGTGTCTGCTGTCTTGCTCTCTTCGATAGTGATAACGCCGTCTGCGGACACCTTATCCATAGCTTCCGCGATCAGCTTGCCGACGATCTCGCTGCTGGAGGAAACAGTAGCAACTCTTGCGATGTCGTCGCTGTTCTTAACCTTCTGAGAGGTCTTTTCGATCTCCTTGACTGCGGCATCAACTGCCTTTTCGATACCGTTCTTTATTACCATGGGGTTAGCGCCTGCTGCAACGTTCTTCATTCCCTCACGAACGATAGCCTGTGCGAGCAGTGTAGCTGTTGTTGTACCGTCACCGGCAGCGTCGTTGGTCTTTGTGGAAACTTCCTTTACGAGCTGTGCGCCCATATTCTCGAAGGGATCCTCGAGGTCTATCTCCTTGGCGATGGTAACGCCGTCGTTTGTGATCAGCGGAGCGCCGAACTTCTTGTCGAGAACTACGTTTCTGCCCTTCGGGCCGAGTGTTATCTTGACTGTATCCGCGAGCTTGTCGATACCTGCCTGTAAAGCCTTGCGGGCATCTTCACCGTAAATTATCTGCTTTGCCATAATCGTGTTCTTCCTTTCGTTTGTTTTACTTAACTATTGCGAGGATATCGCTCTGACGGACTATTGTGTATTTCTCGCCGTCAACCTTGACTTCGGTGCCGGAGTACTTGCTTGTGAGCACCTTGTCGCCCTTCTTGACTTCCATCTTCACTTCTTTGCCGTCAACCACGCCGCCGGGGCCAACTTCGATGACCTGTGCGATCTGGGGCTTTTCCTGTGCGGAGCTTGTGAGAATGATGCCGCCCTTTGTTGTTTCCTCTGCTTCGAGGAACTTGAGGACTACTCTGTCTGCTAATGGAGTTATTTTCATTTCTATTACCTCCTGTGGTAAAATAAAATTATAAACTTTTATCGTCCGGAATTAGCACTTTGCTGTTCCGAGTGTTAGCACTCTTTTATCCTGAGTGCTAACCGATAATCATATTATAGTCTTTTGGCATGGAAAAATCAAGTGTTTTTTTTGGATTTTAACATTTTTGTGCTGTTACACAATAATACTGCACAAATCATACATATAATTTGTGCAGTATTTACAATTCTTGTTATAATTTCCCGCCCTTTGCGCCTTTGGACCCTCCGAAAGATGCATTTTCGAGAATGTTCGTGTCGAACGAGAAGTTTATGGACTTATTTTCACGGGCGCGCTTGAGAGCAAGATCAACGAGCCTGTCAAGCATATCGCCGTAATGAAGTCCCACGGGCTCCCAGAGGTAGAACGCAAGGCTGCCCGGAATGGTGTTTATCTCGTTCAGATATATCTTTCCCGTTGATTTGTCCAGCATGAAGTCGATGCGGGCAACGCCTCCGCAGCCCAGCGCCTGGAACGCTTTCACTGCCATGGTGCGCACTTCCTCGCGCTGTTCGGGTTTGATGTCCGCGGGTATCCTGCGTTTCAGCGAAGCCATGCCGGACTTGCCGCCGGAGGACTTCGTTCCGCCTACATACTTATCCTGATAGGAAAGGATCTCATCATTTGCGACGGGCTCCTCACATTCGCTGGCTTCGGCGTGCTCATAGTCGCCAAGTACCGCACAGTTGATCTCTTTCAGTTCGGTTATTGCATCCTCGACAAGCACCTTCATAGCAAATGTGAACGCGTAGTCCAGAGCGTCAAGCAGTTCGTCACGGTTCCTGGCCTTGCGTATGCCGACGCTGGAGCCGAGGTTCACGGGCTTCACGATGACGGGGTAGTGTGTTCTGCTTTCGATGCGCTCTGTCACAGAAGCCTGCTCTCTCGTGAATTCCTTGATATTTATGACTGTTCCGGGAAGAACGGGGATGCCGTTGTCCGCGAACACGCACTTCATGACGTATTTATCCATGCCGACGGCAGAGGACAGCACATCGCAGCCCGCATACGGCACTCCCAGGGTCTGGAGATAGCCCTGAAGCGCTCCGTCTTCGACATTTGTGCCGTGAACTATCGGCAGTGCTACGTCTATGACAGCGGCGATGTTATTGCCGAATTTCTTCATCGGGTAATGCAGGAGCTCCACGGTTCCGCTGTTCCCGACAGGCAGAACACGCTCGCTTTCCTTCAGCAGGGCAGGTATGTTCTTGTAGGCCTCGATCTTACCGATGTTTTCACCGATGTAGAATTCGGTGTTCTTGGTTATGTAGACCGGGATTATCTCATATTTCTCCTTGTTCAGCGAGCGGCAGGCCTGAAGTGCGGATATTACGGACACCTCATGCTCAACGCTCTTTCCTCCGAAGAATACGCCTAATCTTATCTTCATATCATATATCCTTTCTTTTGTTATGTATTATCAATTATTTAAAGTAGTGATATCCGGTACTTCTATTTTTATGTCCGGAACTGTCGGAACAACTATCTCGGGGATCTCTATGGGTGTCATGCTTATAGAGTAGGTCAGATCGATGCGATGCGTGGTGACTGTGGCTTTTCCGGTATCCGGTTCCTTATTTTTTTCCTTTGATTCACTCTCACTGGCAATTAGCGCCAGTATAATGAGCAGAACTGCTGTTATAATAAGAAACATAAAAGAGATAACGCAGCCTTTTGCTGACGTTTTCGTACCGGAATTGCGCAGCTGCTCGTTTTCGATACGGAGCCGTTCGTTTTCGAGTTCTCTCTGCTGCATGAAGAGCTCGTCGGCTTTATCGAGCTTTTCTTTTTCGGTCAGGACTTCCTTATCCCTGGAATATATACCGCCGCAGCTGGGGCAGGTATCGTACTGGTCGGTATCGAATTGGGAACCGCAGTAATCACAATTAATCTTCATATTATTACTTCCTCAGCTTCTTTTTTCTTTAAATAGTACTGCCCGCCGGGTCTGCACGGCGAAGCGTCATCAGAAATTATCCGGCAGGTCATTTTCGAGCAGGATAACGCGCTCTCTGCCGGGCTGGATGGAATATGCGGCATTCATTGCTTCTTTCAGGTCCTTCGCCACAATTATATGGTTCTCCGGGAAGCCCTTTGCAAGCAAGCCTTCTTTGATCGGCGGAGCCTGACGCTCTCCCACGAGGATCGCTATATCACAGCAGGAGGACGCGTCCATGCCGAGTTCCTTGTTGAGCTGATATTCACGTTCACCGAGCTCTATCATGCCCGGAGTAGCTACGATGCGCAGGGCGTCGAACATCGACAGCGTTTTCAGAGCGGCACGGGCTCCGGCAGGGTTGGAATTGAATGCGTCGTCGATTATTGTTACTCCGTTTCCTTTGTCGAGTATCTCCATGCGGTGCGGAACAGCCTGGAGACGTTTCACGGCATATATCAGATCATTGAGCGGTATGCCCAGCTCATGGGAAACGGCTATGGCACCGAGTATGTTCTGTACGTTGTGTTCGCCGAGGAGCTTGGTGGAGAAGCGCATGGATTCGTCACCGTGATGCACTGTGAATTCGGTGCCTTTCGATGTCACGGTGATCTCGTCTGCCGTATAGTCGAAAGCTCCGCCGCTTATGCCGTAGGTTATTCTGTTCTTGTCTATATTCTTGTTCCTTATGTGCTCGTTGTCATAGTTCAGGAATACCATACCGTCGGTTATGCAGTCGGCTATCTCAAACTTCGTTTTTATGATGTTCTCCACCGAGCCGAAGGTCTCAAGATGCTGCTCTCCGATAGATGTGATTATCGAATGTTTCGGGTGTACGATATCGCAGATCTCCTTGATCTCGCCGACCTTTTTCGCGCCCATCTCGCAGAGGAATATCTCGTGGGTCGCGTTGAGGCTACCGCGTACTACCTTGACCACGCCCATTGTGGTGTTGTAGCTGCCCGGGGTCATCAGGACGTTGTACTTCACGGACAGCAGCTTTTCAAGGTAGAACTTGGTCGATGTCTTGCCGTAGCTTCCCGTAATGCCTATTACCGTGGTGTTCGGGAGCCCGTCGATTATGCGTTTTGCGTCCTTGATGTAGTAGTTGTTGACTGCCTTCTCTATCGGCTTGTTGATAAAATTCGAGAGCGGCGGCATCAATAAACAGAAGATAGGCAGCAGAGCAGCGGCTGCGAAGTAGAACTTCGATTCATACAGGAATACGAACGACAGCGAACATACGGCTCCGTATATTACCGCGGTGGTCACACACATACGGATCACCCGGGGCGTGAATACGAGCTTCTTCTTGACCGGCTTCTTCATGGCGACGGCACTGACTATCATGCCTGCGGCCATCAGCACGGAGCCTATATAGGGGAGCAGGTCGCACACAACGGTCATGATCACGTCCGTATCGTAATATGATCTGCTTGCCGCAAATACTGCGATGAACCAGAATGCTACGGGGAATACGACACGTTTTATGTAGTCGGAGCCGTTCTTTCTGTGCCATTCCATGTGTTCTTTAGTGTCGTAGGAATTGAGCTGGAACATATGCATGAAATGCACATAGTCGAGTGAAAATTTCACGAGCATAGCCGCATAGAACAAAATGTGAGCAAATACTGTCATAGTTATATCTCCAATGTTATATTGCAAGTCCGATGTATGCCGCCAGCACACGCATAAACAGGTATTGCTGGTCGATAAAGGCGAAATGTCCTGCGTTTTCGATAGTCACGAGAGCCGCCTGCGGCATCTCTTTTTCCATGCGCTGACCGTCCTCGATCGGCGTGGCGTCGTCGTTCCTGCCCCACATCAGCAGTGTCTCGGCCGTGCACTTCGGCAGCAGGGGCGACAAGTCCTCGTTCACGGTCTTTACAAGCACCTGACGCATCATCGGGGAAGCCGCCCTGTAATCGGCGGAGCCGTGCTTCATGCGCAGATTTTCCAGTGCTTTCGGGAACAGTGTCCTTACAGGCGCGGACGACAGAAATTTTTTGGCCTGCTGGTATTTCTTTGCTTTCTTCTTCGCGGCCGCAGAGGGTTCGTGGCGTATGCCGGCTGCACCGGTGAGCGCGATCCTGTTTATTTTCAGCGGGATATTTTCCCGTGCCATGAGTTTGAGGACTATGCGGCCTCCGAAGCTGTGCGCGAATATGAAAGTCTCGGTAATGCCGAGCTTTTCACAGAATTCCAGCACAAAGTCCGTGTACCCGTCCACGTCCCACGGTTCAGGCGGTTCCGGTGTCTGTCCGAATCCCGGCAGGTCGGGTGCGTAAACGTGGTACTTTTCCGCGAGAGTGTCTATTATCGGATCATACAGATTTATGCTCGTGCCCCAGCCCTGTAAAACGAGCGCGGCTTCGCCGTCACCGTTCTCGGTGTAGTGCACGGGTATACCTTTTATGTTTATTTCCATTATAAGTCTCCCTCTGAGAATCGCTCCCGATCCGTATGGTAATCCCTGCAGCTTGCAGACCCGGTCAGAAGTGCTCCTGTACCGGTTACTGCCATACAAAACATTATACATCGTTTATTATACACCCGCAGAGGGTACTTTGTCAAGAAAAAACGCCTTCGCACCTCATATTCCGAGGGGAAGGCGTTTCCGTTTCCTTATCAGCAGCTTTCCTTGCCGTCACCGTTCTTGTCAGTGGCCGCCGGCTGCTTGTTCTTCTTATTCTTGCCCATAAAAGCGTTCCTCCTTGGCCCGATACGGGTCCGAGGCTATTATGTGCATGATCCGTGTGATTATTCATCAGAACAACACAACCGACAGGAGCGCAAGTATCAGCGTCATGTCGGCGCCCTGACGGTACAGCAGCCATGCCAGTGCAAGCAGAAGCGCCGTATCGCCGTCAACGGCAGACCCGCCCGGCAGAGGTATGTCATTCATCTTCCGGCTCTTCGTCCGCCGTTTCGTCGTCTCTGTCCCGAAACTGCCCGGCATCGCCGTCCTCCGTCCCGCATGAGAAATCGGGGAAGTCCGTCGTATCCGGGTCGCCGCCTTCGTTCGCGAGTTTTCGCATGATCTCGGCGTTCCGGGTCATTTCTTCAAGAATGTCGGCTGCTTTCTTCATACCGTCATCTTTCGGCGTGTCCCTGAGCAGTTCGTCGGCAGTGTACACACCGTATTTGTCGTTCCCTGGCTCCGGCTCCGGCTCCGGTTCAGATTCGGGCTCCGGCTCCGGTGCAGATTCCGGCTCCGGTGCGGGTGCAGGCTCCGGAACGATCTCCTGAACGGACACGGACTCCGGCACGGATTCCGGAACAGGCTCCGGCTCCGGGGCAGCGGCAGGTGCCGAGCGCTTCACCATGTTCATTGCCGCATTCATGTACTCGCGCTGGCGGCGTTCAAGCTCTGCGGCCCCTATCTTCTCTTTCTTCCATTCCATAATATGACCTCCTTATGATAAAAGACCCGCGTCACGCAGCAGCGGGATAATACGCATCAGCTTCATCAGGCGGGCTGCACGGTCGAGCTTCGGGCGGTTCTCGGCTTTGAGCAGAGGCCTCAGCGCGGTGAGCAGGGCGGTGTTCGCGTCATTCCCGTTTATTCCGGACGCGATATCGAGTATTTTCAGCAGCATTTCCGGGTCGATGTCCCCGAAGATATCGGCGCTGTCGCTGTCACTGTCGTTTTCGCCGCCGGACAGGAGACTTCCCAGCAGCTCTGCGATATCGTTCATGTCCGCCACTGCGCTCACCTCCGGCAAGGCGGACTACCGGCCGCCGTGTTTCTTTCTCAGTTCTTCGGCATATCTGCTGTCTTTCAGTGCGCTGTCGAGTTTCTGACCGTCCGCGCCGCTCATATACTTCTTTATCGCGGCCGTATCACCGCTTTTCAGAGCCTCCCGCAGCTTATCCTCGGGCATGCCGAGCTGCCGGCTCGCGGTCTTTATCAGAGCCTCTGTGTTGATTTTCATGTCTATCCCCCCTTTCATAAGATATGAAACGTTTTCTGTAATTATTCTGAAACTTTATTAGTCGGTTTTGACAAAAACGGTATGTAAAACACAGATATGTGTAAATATTTTTCAAAAACATTTGACTTGACGGCCGATAGATGCTATAATAGAATACGGAAAAATATAAAGCCCGCGGGGCGGAACTGGAGGACAGCATGAAGATAGTCGTAGTTTCCGATACGAATAAGGATTATCACAAGTACAAATCCGTTGTTGAGAAGAACCTCGACGCGGATATGATCATTCACCTCGGAGACGGTGAGCATGAATTTGCCGATGTTAAGAACGAATACCCGGATATGAAGTTCTACTATGTCGGCGGCGAATGTGATTACGGTCAGCATAAGATGCTCGAGGTCATCGAGGCCGAGGGTTACCGCATACTCTGCATACACGGCCATGAGCACAACGTTCAGGGTACCCTTGACGCAGTTATCGGTGAAGCCAAGCAGCATGGCTGCAAAGTCGCTCTCTACGGACATACTCATATGTACCGCACGGAATGCATCGACGGCATTTATATAATGAACCCCGGCGCGATCGACTCGCCCCGCGGCAAGAACAAGCCTTCCTACGGTGTTCTTACCATTGACGGCTCCGGCAAGCTCACTATGAATATCGTTGCCATCAAATAATTATATTACTTTTTATCCCATAAGGTTACAAAAAATGGAAAGAAATAACAGACCCTATATCATCTGCCTGAAATTCGGCACATGGAGGAACGAACTCTGGTTCTCGGCTCCCGACGATGAAACTACCGGGAAGGAATGGGACAAAGCGATAGCGGAGCTCCCAGAGGTCAGCGCCCGCTGTGTCAATTCCAACGAATTCATGTCAGCAGCCGTCGATCACTTCGAAGAACGCGGCTTTACAAGGATACGCCGCTGATGCTGCGTACCGTAACTGTCGGGAAAAATTCCGCGGGACAGCGTATCGACCGTTTCCTGCAAAAAGCATTTCCCGCTATGTCACAGGGCATCATCTGCCGCCTTATCCGGAAAAAGGACATAAAGGTCGGCGGAAAGCGCACCGAGCCTGCCTATAAGCTGTGCGAGGGTGATGTCGTTACCGTGTACGCTCCGGATACGCTGCTGGACGAAAAGCCCGCAGAACACGGCTTCATGGACGCTGCGGACGGGATCTCCGTTATTTACGAGGACGAGAATATCCTGCTGGCCGACAAGGCTCCCGGACTTCTTGTTCACGAGGACGACGGCGGCAGCGGCGATACCCTTATAGACCGCATAAAGAAGTACCTTTATACGAAAGGCGAATATTCTCCGGAGGACGAACAGTGCTTCGCTCCGGCGCTCTGTAACCGCATAGACCGCAATACCGGCGGCATAGTGATCGCAGCGAAGAATGCCGAAAGTCTGCGCATACTCAATCAGAAGATACGCGACAGGGAGCTGACAAAGCTCTATCTCTGCGCTGTATGCGGTGTTCCCGAACCCCGTGAAGCGGAGCTGAAAGCCTATCTCTTCAAGGACAGCGCGGAAAACAAGGTCATAATATCGGACAGAAAGACTCCGGAAAACCGTACCATTGTCACGAAATACCGCGTACTTGAAGTCAATTCAGCGGGCGACAGCCTTCTGGAAGTCGATCTTATCACAGGGCGCACCCACCAGATACGCGCACACCTGGCATACAAAGGCCACCCTCTGCTTGGCGACGGCAAATACGGCTCGAACCGTGTGAACAGGGAAAAGGGCTATAAATATCAGGCATTGTACAGCTATAAGCTGAAATTCCGCTTCACCACGGACGCGGGCATACTTTCGTATCTTCACGGCAGGGAGTTTGAAGCGAAAAACGTATGGTTTCTCGATAAATTCAGAAAAGGCACCGAATAATGGTGCCTTTTTTTCATATAGTAATCACCGGAAGGTGATGTTTTTATGGACAAGAAGAAAGCCCGCGGAAACCACAATGAGTTCCCGTTGCGGGACGAAATGACAATGACCGGCACGGTCAGCGCGACGGACTGTACCGGGCTCGTTCCTGCCGGGAGCATTGACAGTGCCGAAGAAGCAGAGACAGCTGCTTCGCTCGGGACTGTTGAGAAGCCGATGTGCCCGGGGACTTCAGGAGACCGGCATAAAAAAGGTATTGTTTCCTGAACTGAACCGCTTTAGTCTGCTGGCTGTACGCTGCATTCAAAAACGGACGGGTTTACGATTTATGAACGCAAAAACTGCTCCTTTTAGCTAACAAAAGGAGCAGATATTTTTATTTTTTTGATTTCCTGACCTCGAAAAGACGTACTGATTAACGAATCTGCAAGGCGAAGCGATTAGTTTTAGGGTCCAGCCCTTTTTCAAAAGGGCTGGCCGCCGGAGGCACTCGAGCGTTAGCGACTCTCTTCCCACTCAAGCGCCAGCGACTCTCTTCTCCCCAAGCGTCAGCTATTACTTAAGCACGCTCTCGGCGAAATCGGCGAGGACATTGCCGGCGCTTTCGATGTTGCCGGAGTCGCCGAGCTGGGAGAAGGCGGGGTTTATCGGTATCTGTGCTACATTTTCTATGCCGAACTTCTTTGCGGTGTCCTCAATGTGGCTGTTTCCGTAGATATAGTGCTTTTTGCCGCACTGATCACACTCGAACCAGCTCATATTCTCGACTATGCCAAGAACCGGAACTTTCATCAACGCTGCCATGTTGACAGCTTTTTCAACGATCATACCGACGAGCTCCTGCGGGCTTGTAACGACGATGATGCCGTCAACGGGCAGGGACTGGAATACCGTAAGCGGCACGTCGCCTGTTCCGGGAGGCATATCCACGAACATATAATCTACCTTATCCCAGATGCAGTCCGACCAGAACTGCTTTATAACGCCCGCGATAACCGGGCCGCGCCATACTACGGGATCTGTGTCGTGTTCAAGAAGCAGGTTCACCGACATTACGCGTATGCCGGAAGCGGTCTGCGAAGGCAGGAGAGCATCCTCTGTGCCCTGCGCGCGGTCACGGAGACCGAACAGTCTCGGTATCGACGGACCCGTTACGTCAGCGTCAAGTATGGCAGTGTTGAAGCCCTTTCTGCGGGACGCGTTCGCCATGAGAGCAGTCACAAGGGACTTGCCGACGCCGCCCTTGCCGGATACCACGGCGATGACCTTCTTTACATCAGAAAGCGCATTCTGCGGCGCAAGCAGACTTTCCGCAGTGCGCTCGGAGCAGTTTGCTCCGCAGGTCTCACAGTTGTGTGTACATTCACTCATTATAGTTTCCTCCGTTTGTATCATTTATCTCATTTATCTCCCGGATATCATCGTACATTCCCGAAAGAGCATTGTCAAGCTCCTCGTCGGAGAGCCGCAGTTTCATATCTGCTCCCGTGTTCACAGGTACGGGCATCTCCGGTTCGTGAACTGTGCGGGAACGCTGAACCGCACCGGTGGCGGCCAGCATCATTTTTGACGGCATCACTTTGGCAGCGGCAGCAGCCAGCTTGCCGTATACCGTGGGTACGATTATGAGCTGTCCGTCAAACATCTTGTCCAGAGCGTATTCGGCAGCTTCCATTTCATCGAGTCCTTCCACCGCGAACTCCGCACCTGCGACATCATTGAACTCTGTCTTTACAGGCCCCGGACAGAACGCGCCGATATAAACGTTCGATTTCTGCAAGCGCAGCTCCTCATATATAGCTTTGGTGAGCTGCAATACATAATTCTTCGATGCATAGTACGATGAGAACCACGGCCCGGCGAGGAATCCCGCCAGCGACGCCACGTTCAGTATATAGCCGTGACCGCGCTTCACGAACTTCTGTAAATACAGCTTCGTCAGTATGTGTACAGCTTTGATGTTCACATCGATCATTTCCAGCTCGCGGTCAAGATCGGTCTCGGTGAACTTGCCGAATACGCCGAAACCCGCGCTGTTGATGAGAATGTCTATGTTTACGCGCTCCGTTTCTTCAACAAGGCGCTTGCATTCGTCCGGGTCAGACAGGTCGTGGCAGAGTACCTTTGCCTTTATGCCGTATTTTTCGGTAAGTTCCTGTTTCAGCTCAACAAGTCTCGGTCTGCGGCGCGCCACAAGAACAAGATTGAAGCCGCGTTTCGCAAGTATCTTTGCGAACGAACGCCCGAGTCCCGAGCTTGCGCCGGTGATAAGTGCTATCATTTATACTCCTCCTGTTATATCGTTTTCCTTTTTTATCAGTTCAATGAGTGCATAAAGGTCGGTCAGAGCCGACAGTTTCCCGCAGAGACCGCGGTATTTCGCAGCGCCCGTCATACCTTTCAGATAGAAGGAAGCCTGAGCCCGTGCCTGCTTCATTCCGGTGTTTTCTCCGTTGCAGGATACGAGCAGCTCAATGTGCTCCCGCATTACTGCAAGCCGTTCCGCAAGAGTCGGTGCAGGCTGTTTGTCTCTGCCCTCATAATGATCGTCAATGTCACGGAACAGCCACGGATTGCCGCAGGCTCCCCGCCCTATCATGGCAAGGTCGCATCCCGTGTCACGGTACATAGCCTCGCAGCTTTCTATGCTGTCAATGTCGCCGTTGCCGATGACCGGTATCTTCACGGTCTGCTTCACCCGTGCGATCACCTCGCGGTCGGCTTTCCCCGCATACATCTGCGTTTTCGTGCGTGCATGAACGGCAACTGCCGCCGCTCCGCAATCCTCGGCAATGTGCGCTATCTCGCAGGCGTTGATGTGCTCCGCGTCCCAGCCCGCTCTTATCTTAACGGTAACAGGTACGTGGGCGGCCTTTACCAGCGCAGTGACCATTTCGCCGAACAGTTTCGGGTTCTTCATCAGCGCGCTGCCGGAGCCGTTGCCCGCGACTTTCGGAACAGGGCAGCCCGCATTCAGGTCGATTATGTCCGGCTCATACCGTTCGGCTATGGCCACAGACTTCGCGGCAAACTCCGGCTCACAGCCGAAAAGCTGTACGGCAGCGGGACGCTCGATATCTGTTAAAGCCAGCAGTTCGGCGCTTTTGCGGTCACTGTAGCACAGACCCTTGCTGCTAACCATTTCTCCGACGCAGTACGCCGCGCCGAAACGCTTCATGACCGTGCGGAAAGCGGTATCTGCCACACCTGCCATGGGCGCGAGAGCCGCTGTCTTCTTTATTCTGACATTTCCAATCGTAATATATTCCATTCAGTAAATAATTCTTCCTATCACGGCATTGGAGACCGGAAAGCCCTCCGCCGTCAGATTTACGCCGTTTTTCGTTATGTTCACCAGTTCCGGCGGCAGCTTCGCGGCGTTCCTGCGCAGCTCGTCCGCCTTGCCGAAGCGTCCGGCTTCATCGAAGGTGATACCTTCGGTGAGACGCAGTTTCAGCATCGCGTATTCCTCCCATCCGCCCGGGTTTTCGTCGGTAACGGAAGTCTGCTGTATGTCGGAAGCGGTAAATGCCCCGATATCAGGCGGTACACTGAAGCGCCTTCCTTTATAATAAGAATGTGCCGCGGCGCCTATGCCGATATATTCCTTGCATCGCCAGTATTTAAGATTATGCCTGCATTCATATCCCGGAATGGAGAAATTGCTGACTTCATACTGCGCAAACCCGAGTCCGGCGAGTTCTCTGACTGTAAATAAATACAGGTCCGCAGTCCTGTCATCGTCCGGGAGGGATATATCCTGCCGTGCAAACGGCGTATTTTCTTCAATTTTGAGTATATATGCCGAAATATGTTTCGCCCCGTACTCTTTCAGCGCCGAGGCTGTTCCGGAGATACTGCTTTCGTTCTGCCCGGGCAGGCCAATCATCATATCCGCGGAGATGTTACCGATGCCGGCGGCGTTCAGGTTTGTGAAAGCTGCCTGCACCTGCGCGGGAGTATGGCGTCTGCCGAGGAACGAGAGCTCATTCCTGTTCATTGACTGCACACCGAGGGATACCCGGTTCACGCCTGCGGAAGCAAGCCTTTTCGCGATATCCGGCGTAACTGCGCAGGGGTTGGCCTCGACGGTGACCTCGGCATTCCCGGTGATATCCGCTGCTTTCAGGATCTTTCCGATATACTCATAGAGCAGAACGGGGGTACCGCCGCCGAAGTAGACGGTATCGTATTTTTTGCTGTAATGCCGGATATTGCGGATCACAGCCTCTGCGTATTCCTGTGCTGCTCTGCGGCTGTACTGTACGGAATAGAAATCGCAGTACGGGCATTTCGACAAGCAAAACGGAATATGAATATATAAACCTATCATAAAGCTGTTTTTCTAAAAATGGCACTTATTAACGGGTCTGCAAGGCGAAGCGATTGAAGTTTTTGGTCAAGCTTTTTTCAAAAAGCTTGCCGCCGGTAAAAGCAGGATGCTTTTAGTTGTTCGCCAAAAGCGCGCACGATGCGCGCATCAAAGCGAACAACAGCACTCGAGCGCAAGCGACCTCTTACTCATCGTCGAGTTTCAATACGGCCATAAACGCCTCCTGCGGTACTTCGACGGAGCCGAGCTGGCGCATACGCTTCTTACCCTCTTTCTGTTTTTCGAGGAGCTTCTTCTTACGGGTGATATCGCCGCCGTAGCACTTGGCGAGTACGTCCTTGCGCATGGCTTTGATCGTCTCGCGGGCGATGATCTTGCCGCCGACGGCTGCCTGCACGGGGACCTCGAAGAGCTGGCGCGGTATGTGCTCTTTCAGGCGCTCGGTTATTTTGCGGGCGCGGGGGTAGGCGCTGTCCGCAAAGACGATGAACGACAGCGCGTCCACGATGTCACCGTTGAGGAGGATGTCGAGCTTGACGAGCTTTGAAGGCACGAAGCCCTTGAATTCATAGTCATAGCTTGCGTAACCGCGGGTGCGGGATTTGAGTGCGTCGAAGAAATCATATACTATTTCGTTGAGCGGCAGGTCGTAGTGCAGATCAACGCGGGTCTTGTCGATATACTTCATATCCTTGAAAACGCCGCGGCGCTGCTGACAAAGCTCCATGATATTACCCACATAGTCCGAGGGCGCGTAGACGTGCGCCTCTACCATAGGTTCGTAGGCCTGCTTTATCTCCGACGGATCGGGGAAGTTCATGGGATTGTCTATGAATATCGTTTCGCCGCTCATCCTATCTATCTTGTAGACAACAGAGGGCGCGGTGGTTATCAGATCGAGATTGTATTCGCGCTCCAGACGCTCCTGTATTATCTCCATGTGCAGGAGACCGAGAAATCCGCAGCGGAAACCTAATCCCAGTGCTATGGATGTTTCGGGTTCGAAAGTCAGGGACGCGTCGTTGAGACGCAGCTTTTCCAGCGCGTCGCGCAGGTCGCCGTATTTTGAGCCGTCAGCAGGGTAGACGCCGCTGAATACCATGGGATTGACACTTCGGTAGCCTGCGAGAGGCTCGTCGGCAGGCATATCGCATCTTGTGACCGTGTCGCCCACCTTGGTGTCTCCGATAGACTTGATCGACGCGGCAATATAGCCGACTTCGCCTGCGCGGAGCTCTTCCGCCGGAACAAGCTCGGTAGCACCCATATAGCCGACTTCGACAACCTGGAATTCCGCCTTTGTCGCCATCATGCGTATGCGGTCGCCTGCGCGCACCGAGCCTTCCTTGACGCGCACATATACGATAACGCCCTTATAGCTGTCGTAGTAGCTGTCGAATATCAGCGCCTTCAAAGGAGCATCGGGATCACCTTTCGGAGCCGGGATAGCGCTGACTATCTTCTCCATGACTTCCTTTATGTTTATGCCCATTTTTGCGGATATGAGGGGTGCGTCGTCGGCGGGTATGCCGATGACGTCCTCGATCTCCGCTTTCACCTCGTCGGGGTGAGCGGAGGGCAGATCTATCTTGTTTATGACCGGAACGACTTCAAGGTCCTGCTCCACCGCAAGGTAGGTGTTGGCAAGGGTCTGCGCCTCGATGCCCTGTGATGCGTCCACAATCAGTATCGCGCCTTCGCAGGCGTTCAGGGAGCGGGACACTTCATAGTTGAAATCGACGTGGCCGGGAGTGTCGATAAGATTGAAAACATAGGTATTCCCGTCGTCCGCCTTGTAGTTCAGGCGCACGGCGCGGGCTTTTATGGTTATTCCGCGTTCGCGCTCCAGCTCCATGTTGTCGAGGAGCTGTTCTTCCATATCCCGGGCTGCCACAGTGCTGGTCTGTTCCAGTATGCGGTCGGCAAGGGTGGACTTGCCGTGGTCGATATGGGCGATTATGCAGAAGTTGCGTATCTCGTCAAGGTAGTTCTTATCTGACATATTTATCTCAATCCTTCATATAACGTACATTAATAGGCCTGTTATCTGCCAACTCCGGTGATATGTGAAATAACCATTATATTATATCACAAATTCCCCCGTTTTGCAAGCATTTTCACGCGCCGATAATAATATCCGCGAGCTGGAAGCCGAGTATGCCGGCTATGCATATCACGCTTCCTGCAAGGTTGAGACCCGTAGGACGCGTACTCTTGCTGAAAAGCCCGATTATGAAAATGACTATCAGTATCATCGGCGGTATGAACGAGAAGTTGGTCAGGCTTTCGGCTGCTACGGCATTCTCGCCCATGAGTCCGAATGCGTTAGGTATCTTGCAGAGTACGACTATTAAAAGGCCTTTCATGTGCTCGGGGCTTTCCTTCGGTATGCGCCAGGGCTTAGCGGCAGGCAGCATGACCGCTGCCAGCACGATGAGCGCGAACAGCAGCGTCAGTGTCGATGATATGTATGGTTCAGCCCACTTCATCACGAATCCGTATCCGAAGCGCGCTGCAAGATAAAGCAACAGCGGCAGGGCGATCTTTTTGTAATTGACCTTGCCGCGTCCGGATATGGCTATCATGGCGAGACCGGCGGTGGTCAGAACAATGAACAGTATTTTCAGCGGGTCGGGTGAGAAACCGTACATCACTGCGTCGGTAAAATAGGACACGAACAGCAGTATACCGACCCACGCCTTCAGTTCGAAGGCCGACATATCTTCAAGTATGCGGGCGCTCATACCGAATTCGAGGTATTTTGACAGTGCGATGAGAAGTATGCAGACTACCGCCTGCCATGTGAATGTGAGCGTCCTGTCCGCCCACGGGAGCAGCAGCGCGAGGAACGGTGCGGTTCCAGCTGCCATGAGGAAAGTCAACTGGGCGCCGTTATATTTAGCCTTGCTGACCGCGTATTTGTCGTTGAGTGAGGTCAGGGTGTATATTCCCACTACTGCGAGCATAAGAAGCATTTCAGTATCACCTTCTGGGATTATCCGTTTATTTGCATAAAGCTGAAAGACATTATAACATAAGAGTGACAGATTTGCAAGCGTATTTTATATAGAAATCGTTTTATTTGGGATGTATATTTGTGCGGAATTGCCATAGGAAATTTCAAAAAGAATGATGACAAATCGTGAATTTTATGATATAATAAATTGGAATGTGTAAAAACACACAAAGTTGTCCGAAATGTAAAAATGTGAAGAACATGAAAGGAATGGTACAGACTATGCCGGCAAGTATAGTAGTAGGAACACAGTGGGGCGACGAGGGAAAGGGTAAGATAATTGACATCATCGCTTCCCGTGCGGATGTTGTGGTGCGCTCACAGGGCGGCAACAACGCGGGACATACCGTAGTTAACAACGGAGAGACTTATAAACTCCACCTTATCCCGTCGGGAATACTCTATAAAGAAACCCTTTGCTGCATCGGAGCGGGTGTTGTGCTCGACCCCAAGGATTTCATCGGAGAGCTTGACAGCCTCGGTGCAAGAGGAGTGAGCTTCGATAACCTGAAGGTGGACCCCAGGGCTCACGTTATAATGCCGTGGCACATAACTCTCGACGGACTTTCCGAGCAGTTCCGCGGCAACAGCGATATCGGTACGACAAAGCGCGGCATAGGTCCCACATATATGGATAAGTACGAGCGCTGCGGCATCAGAGTGTATGATCTCATACACCCCGAGGTGTTCGCGGAGAAGGCCCGCTCCACCGGCAAGCTCAAGAATGCTATAATCACCAAGGTCTACGGCGGTGAAGCACTCGATATTGAAGCTATAATCAAGGAATACACCGAGTACGGCAAGCGCATCGCCAAGTATGTTGACGACGTTTCCGTAATAGTTTATGAGGCTGCGAAAGCAGGTAAGCAGATAATGTTCGAGGGAGCTCAGGCGACCCTGCTTGACATAGACTTCGGCACCTACCCTTATGTAACATCGTCGCATCCCGTATCCGCGGGCGTATGCGTCGGAACAGGCGTAGGCCCTATGATCATCAACGACATAATCGGCGTAGCAAAGGCCTACACCACAAGAGTAGGCAAGGGACCCTTCCCGACAGAGCTCAATGATGAGACAGGTGATCTTATCCGCAACCGCGGCGGCGAGTTCGGCACCACCACAGGCAGACCGAGAAGAACAGGCTGGTTCGATGCTGTTATTGTCCGTCATTCGGTACGCGTGAACGGCCTTTCAAAGATAGCTGTAAACAAGCTCGATACTCTCTGCGGTATCGGCGACCTTAAGATCTGCACGGCTTACAGAAAGCCCGACGGCAGCATCATAAAGGACTTCCCGCCAACACTTGAGGAGCTTGCGGACTGCGAGCCCGTTTACGAAACATTCCCGGGCTTTGCAGACGACATCTCGGGCTGCAAGTCGTTCGACGAGCTGCCGGAGCTCTGCAGGAAATATATCCTCAAACTCGAGGAACTCTGCGGCTGCAAGATAGCTATGGTAGGCATAGGTCCTGACAGAAGCCAGATACTCGAGAGATAAGCATGAATGTACTTTTTGTCGGTGATACGGTAGGCCAGAAAAGCGCCGAGCACCTTGTCTCACGGCTTCCGGAGCTTAAACGGCGGTATTCGGTCGATATGACGATAGTCAATGGCGAGAATTCCGCGGACGGCAACGGCATCACGCCATATTCGGCGAAGCTGCTGCTGGAGGGCGCTGATGTGATAACCACAGGCAACCACTGCTTCCGCCGCCGTGAAATGAACGAGATGTTCGAGGCTTCCGATGCGATAATCCGTCCCGCCAACTTCGGGGACACCGTAGGCCGCGGCCGGACAGTGTTCGATATGGGCAGGACGCGGGTCACTGTCATAAATCTTATCGGCATGGCATATATGGAGAGCTGCGACAATCCCTTTGGATGTGCGGACAGGATACTCGGAGAGACAGATACACCCGTAGTCATCGTTGACTTCCACGCAGAAGCCTCGTCGGAGAAAAAGGCTATGGGTTTCTACCTCGCAGGCCGCGTTTCGGCAGTCATCGGCACCCACACCCATGTGCAGACAGCTGACGAACAGATAATCGCAGGGCATACGGGCTATATCACTGACGTGGGTTATACCGGCGTAAGAGACTCTGTACTCGGCATCGACAAGGACGTGATAATAGCGCGGCTCACCACATATTATCCGCAGAAACACACATATCCGGACGGCGATATAATGATAAATGCCGTTCTGATGACAATAGATGAGAAAAACGGGAAATGCACTGCCATTGAACGTTTGAATATAATATGAAATAATCGGGAAAAATCAACGTGAGATCTGAGGGGAGGAATCGGAAATGGACGTTATCAAGGTATCTTCGCGAAGCGTGCCTAAGTCAGTTGCAGGTGCAATCTGCGCGGTAATACGCGGGGGCAGCGGCGCAACCGTCGAGGCAGTCGGAGCAGGGGCTGTAAATCAGGCTGTGAAGGCTGTGGCAGTTGCCCGGACTTTTCTGACCGAAGAGGGTATAGAACTTGTTTGTATGCCTGAGTTCGGTGAGTTTGAAGTAGCCGGCGAGACAAAGACCGGAATGAAATTCACGGTCGAAAAACGATAAAAAACCGATAGTCTGCGGTTTTCCGACGGTTACGTCGGAGGATCGCAGATTTATTTTCGGAAATGCTATTGACATAACCGGAAGGTTATGTTATAATACAGTAAATAATATTTACCCAAAGGAGGAATTTCCAATGGCATTGGTCGTAGAACATCTCTCCAAAAAATTCGGAGATCATGTCGCGGTCGAAGACCTGTCCTTCGAGATACCCGAGCCGGGCATATTCGCCTTCCTCGGCACGAACGGCGCAGGCAAGAGCACATCTATCCGTATGATACTCAATATGCTGACAAGAGACAGCGGAACGGTAACATGGAACGGCAGCCCTCTCGATGTTATGAAGGAGAAGATAGGCTACCTGGCGGAGGAGCGCGGACTTTACCCAAAATATAATATCCTCGAGCAGATGTATTACTTCTGTTCAATAAAGGGTATGAACAAAAAGGATTCGACGGCGGCGATAGATTACCTGTTCTCACGTCTGAAGATCGATGAGTACAGAAAAAAGAAAGCCGACCAGCTTTCAAAGGGCAACCAGCAGAAAGTTCAGCTTGCGGCGGCGCTTCTCAACAACCCCGAGATAATCATTCTCGACGAACCGCTCAGCGGTCTCGATCCCGTAAACGCCGATCTGTTCAAGAGTATAATCCGTGAAGAGCGTGACAAGGGCAAGTACATAATCATGTCATCGCATCAGATGGAGACTATCGAGGAATTCTGCGAAGACCTCGTTCTTCTGCACCGCGGCAAGGTCGTTATGCAGGGTAACCTGAACGACATCAAGCGTGAGCGCGGTCGTGAGAACCTGACCGTCAAGGCTGACAAGCCGATCGGAGACATTGCTGAAAAGTGCGGCCTGAAACTTGTCGAGGAGACACCAAACGGCTCGTATTTTAAGGTAAAATCCGAAGAAGATGCGCATACTATGCTTGCAGAGATGATGGCGCAGGGCATCGGAGTCATAAAGTTCGACCTGAGTGAGCCTTCACTGCACGAACTCTTTGTCGAAAAATGCGGAGGTGAAGTAAATGAAGACTAAAGGCTGGAAGGAAGTATTTGCGTTCACCTTCACGCAGCAGATAAAGACAAAATCCTTCATTATCGGTACAGTAGTGATTACCCTCATTGTGGCGCTCATGGCGGCGACGGCCAATATACTGCCCACATTCTTCCTGGATTCGGCGATGAGCGGTGAAGCGTCCCCGCTGGATTCCTTTACCGTAAGGACACTCTATCTCGACAATGAGACCGGGTACGCCTTCGATTTCACAAAGGCTCTTGAACCCATGGCTGTAACAATAAAGCCCGTAACAGCAGCCGAAGCCGACACAAAGGCAAACGAGCTCACAAATACCACAGAGCCGGCTATGCTTACCCGTCTGACTCTCGTCGATAATATGTTCGGTATCGATTCGCAGTACGCAGGCGGAGATTCCGGCGTTAAAAAGCCCGACTGTGAAGCGGTCACACAGGTTATCCAGAACAATGTACACGCACAGTTCCTTGTTCTTTCGGGACTGCCGGAAGATAAGCTTGCAACGGCGCTTTCCGGTGCGAATGTCAGCGTAAGCTGCGCAGGTGAGGAACCCGAGAGCATGATTGGCTCACTCGTCAAGACTTTCGTGCCTATGATCTCCTCCATAATCCTGTTCATATTCATCTTCTCGTACAGCCAGCTCGTAGCGCAGGCTATCGCGATAGAAAAAGCCTCCCGTATAGTTGAGTATCTGCTCACCTCTATAAAACCTCTTGCCCTCATTATAGGAAAAGTCATAGCGATGTGCACGGTATCGCTCATGCAGTTCCTTATCATCGGCGCCGGCGGAGCGCTGGGCTTCCTTATTTCGATGCCCTTCGGAATATTCTCGAAGGTCGGCAAGCTTGTCGAGGCAGCCGGAGGCGCAGCTCTTACGGGCAACGGCCTTGAAGCGCAGAACATCCTCGATGAGATCGGAAAGGCATTCTCTCACGTTGATGCTATGGCTCTTGTTGTGATGATACTCACATTCGTGTTCGGTTTCCTGCTGTATGCCGGAATGGCGGGTCTCGCAGGCGCGAGCGTCAGCAAAATGGAAGA